>Ga0118677_10000211_pt1 | contig 94066 bp, 87 predicted proteins | sample AliMusrvi5mmetaG_FD_86154 | JGI IMG/M metagenome (GOLD analysis project Ga0118677, IMG submission 86154) | reverse complement strand
TCGCTGACCAACCCCAGATTGCGCGCGAGGTTGAGCAGGCCGGACACCAGGCCACGCTGGTCGGCCGCAATGCTGGCCATGACGGCGGTGTTGTTGGCGGTCTGGAACAGGCCATAGCCGGCGGTCAGCACCGCAATGGCAGCCACATAGCCGGCCGCACCGAAGGAGGTGGGCAGCAGTGCCAGAAGCAAGGCGCCGCTCACCATGACCGCCAGCCCCAGCAGGCTCACGTGCTCGGCGCCCCAGCGGTCAGCCAGACGGCCGGCACACCGAGAAGGCCACCACCAGCGGGCCCACCGACAGCGCCAGACCCACCAGCGGCGCGGCCAGGCCGAGCCCTTGTGCCAGATAAAACGGGCCCACCACCAGGGTGCTCATCATCACCGCCGCCAGCAGCAGCGCCAGGTTGAGCCAGCCGAAGTGGCCGCGCTCCAGCGCCGTGCCCACGGCCGACAGGGTGCCCAGCAGGCCCATGGCGCTGCCGGTTTTCTCCTTGGGCACGGTGTGGCCGACAAAGGCCATGGTCAGGGCCATCATGGTGGCGGCACCCAGGCCCTGTGCCGCGCGTGCCGCAATCAGCCACTCCAGCGAGGGCGCCAGGCCGCAGGCAATCGACGCCAGGGTGAACAGCGCAATGCCGCCCAGCAGCAGGCGCTTGCGGCCCAGCAGATCGCCCAGCCGCCCCACGCTCACCACCATGGTGGTAATAGCCAGCAGGTAGGCCAGCACCACCCACTGCACCTGCTGGAACGAGGCGCCAAAGGCCTGCGCCAGCGTGGGCAGGCCGACATTGGCAATGCTGGTGCCCAGCGAGGACAGCAGCATGGACAGCGACAGGCTGGCCAGTGCCCAGCGCAGGGCGGGGCGGGCTTGGGGCATTGGCTGCATCTCTGGCTGGGTGGCCGTTGGCTTGGGGCTGGTTTCCATGGGGGGCTCCGTTCTAGGTCTGGCTCCCGACCTGAACCTGCTGCTGACCCTGGATATGCTGCTGGCCGAGGGCAGTGTGGCGGCCGCCGCCCGGCGCCTGCGCCTGAGCCTGAGCCTGAGCCTGAGCCTGAGCCCTTCGGCCATGAGCCGCACGCTGGCGCGGCTGCGCGAGACCACCGGCGATCCGCTACTGGTGCGGGCCGGGCGCGGCCTGGTGCCCACGCCCCATGCCATTGCGCTGCGCGAGCGCGTGGGCCCGCGATGCCCCCGGCGTGCGCCTGCGCTTGGTGCAAAAGCCCGACAAGGACAGCGCGCCCCTGCGCCAGGGCAGCGTGGGCCTGGAGACCGGCGTGCTGGAAAAAACCACGGCCCCTGAGTTGCGCGTGCAGGCCCTGTTTCGCGACCGCCTCATCGGCGTGGTGCGCCAGGGCCACCCGCTCAGCCTGGGGGAAGTCACGCCAGCGCACCGCTGGCTGCGCGGCTGTGTGCGGGAGGTGTGCGGTGCGTTGTAAGGGCTAACCGGGTGAACCGGGGCCTGTGAAATGGATGACTTGGGCACCAACACAGTCCAGCTCAGATCGCGGCTAAAAGTAGCCGCATTGCCGCGATTCCGGCCATCCAACTCGCTCGGAAAAGCATCACTTTTAGGTTGCTACCGGAGAACAGATTTCGACCAGCGTTCCGTCAGGACAACGTACATAGGAAACGGTCTGACCCCACGGTTTTAATAATGGCTCTTTAATAGACACCGCCCCCTCAGCTAGTGCCTTTGCGTGGGCAGCGGGGACATCGTCGGTGACCAAGGCAATCTCCATGCCCAGCGGTTCTTGCGAATTGCTGGCCTTGACGTAGCCGCTGGGCAAGTTGGACGCGCCAAGGTCATGGGTTGCAAATGCCAGTGCAGTAGAACCGGTGTCCATTTCGCCGTAGCCCGATTCGTGAACGAAGCGCCGCTTCATTCCAAATGCCTTTTCAAAATATTCCACTGACGCAAGCACGTCAGGTACATAAACAATGGTGTAACCAAATTTCATGGTGTGTTCCTTCTGTTAAATGCCAAATCCGCCTTGCCTTTTGCGGTGAATTTCCACCAGGGCAGCGATTCCCCCGTCTTGATGAAGTGCTCCACGGACAGTAACGTGTAGTAAACGCATGGGTCATGCCTATGCCCCATTACCGCCTTCAAGTCATCGAAAATCTTTAGCGCGTCTTTACCTTTGAAATCGTCATGCGAACCAATCCCAATTGCAAGCAGGTCGGTAGCAATAGCTTTTCCAATATTCGGCAACGCGGTCAACTCCGTGAGCATTTGTGCCTCCGCCAATCCAATGTACGAATATTCTCGCCGAATCTGAGTGTCCAAAAGCCAGCGCCCTGTATGTCTGCAAACAGCCCCTCTGGAGTCCGTGACATCAATCCCAATGGCACTTTGCGCATTATTTGGGCACCCCTTGCAGAGCCTGGCCCAGCGCGGGGTTTGGGACTTGTTCCTAGAGTTGTCCACAGCCTTGGCTACGGATTGCGGGGGTAACTTTCACGCGGGGGCCACACCGGTGCCCCGCTCCATCAATGCTTTTCTGGTGGTCACTGCCTGGCTGCGTGGAGCACACGCAGCACGCGTATCCAGTCGCCAATCAAGTCGTAAATCAGAACGTAGTTGGGGTGAACTACCAGCTCGCGGGTGCCTTTCACCCGGCCGGCACGACCCAGGCCGGGATGCTCAAGCAGATGCCCGGCATTTTTTGAAAACAGTTCATCGAGTGTGAGCGCTGCGGCCTGGTTGTCGGCCTCGATGTAGTCATAAATTTCGTTGCGGTCGTGCCTCGCCTCGGGTGTCCAAAACAGTTCGCTCATTTGGCCGAAGATTCAAGCCGACGGCGTGTTGCTGCCCGCTTAGCCGCAAATTCGGCTTCAACCTCCGCTGCTGGAATCCGGTGGCCAACATTGGCCGAATCAAGGCCGATCTGCACCTGGCGACGAAACCAGATGTCGTGCTCGGTCGCTTCCTGTTGTTGCTTAACGAAGTCCCGCATGAAGTCCCGCAACAGCTGTGCGCCCGTGCGATCGCGGGATTTCGCTGCCGTGGAAAACTGGTCCTTCAATCCTTCATCGACCCGGAAAGTAAAAGTTGCGTCGCTCATATCAGTCCTTTGTGTTACACGGAAAGTGCACTGTGGCACATTCCCAGATTTTTGCACAGAATTCATTTCAGCCGTAAGGTGTGTTGCGGCCGACGGCATTTTGACCCAGCGGTTAAATTTGTGTCGGCACCAACATGCTGACTCTTGGCATTGGAGGTGAGCGACTGCTTACAGCGAAATCGTGTGGCACCGTTCCATATTTACGCTGGGGTCTCGCCGTTGTAGCGAGTGGCTCCTTACAGCCCAAACCGTAGTGCTTGCGCAGGCGGGCCTGGATGACCAAGGCACGGCGGACATGACCGTTGAAAACGGCGCCATCTTATCGCGCAGGCCTGCCAAAGCGGTGCGTGCGGGCTGGGCCGAGTGTGCCAAGGCCGTTGCTGCAAATGGCGGCGACGTGCTGGTGATGGTTGCACCCATGACCTCCAAAGGCTTCCCGGCGCCATTCCGAGTGCCGCTCACGCACGCGGGCACCAAGGGCCTGATTCTGCTGGATCAGCTTCGCATCGTCGATAAGGCGCGGTTGGCTAAACGACTGGGTGCTGTGTCTGCAAAGACCTTGACTGCGGTGCTGGTTACGCTGCAGGAAGTGTTTGCGGAGTAGCGACTCAAACTTGCCCCCAACTCACCCGCTTCGCATGGGTCGCAGCCCCCGAGGGGCGCCGACCGGTTTGGGGCGGCCCGGCAACGGGCTAAATCCCCTTCTTGCCCGCCAGCAGCTTGGCCTTGTCGGACGGGCTGTAGTGGTCGAAGTGGCCCTGCGCGGCGGCGACGCGGCGGTGGGCCATGCGGATGCCTTCGATCTTGCCGGCCGGTGAGATGCGCGACAGGCATTTCTCAAGAGCGGCGCTCTGGCATTCCGGGCAGACCGGCGTGTCACCAGCGCGCACCAGGGTTTCAAAGTCGTGGCCACAGGCCTGACAGCGGAAATCAAACAGGGGCATGGTGCGGTTCTCCTTCATGGGGATGTTGCGGCAAATTCTTTAAGGCATGCGACAAGGCCAATAGACCGCGTGTCTGCACGGTGATGGCCTGCACCGTGGCGGGCTGCAGTCGCTCTAGCCACCGCCGTGGCAGCTGCGCGGCACCACAACGCGCACCAGCCAGCATGCCCAGGAGCGCGCCGGTGGTGTCGGCATCGTCGCCCTGGTTGACGGTGGCGATCATGGCGGCTTCAAAGCCTTCGTGCAGGCTGAAATAGTGCAGCACGGTTTGCACCGTGTCCACCACATAGGCGGTGGCGCGGTCTTTGTAAGGCGTGAAGCGGAAAACGGCGTTGGCGTCCACCCACTGTGCGATCCACTGTTGGCTGGCAGCGTGAACAGTGCCTTGCAACAGCAGGCGCAGCAGCTGGCCCAGGCCAACGGTGGCGGAGTCGGAAAACGGATGGTGGTGCGTCAGGCGCGCTTGCGCCATGGACAGCTTTTCGAAGGCGGTGTCATGGCCCAGCGTGGCAAAGACGGCTGGCATATTGCGCATCAGCGCACCATTGCCACCGTCGCCGGGGTTGTACAGGCCTTCCAGCGTGCCTTCACGCAGGTAGCGCTGGATGCCACGCCTGCAGGTGTTGCCGCAGTCCACCGGCTTGCCCTTGAGCCAGCGCACATAGGAGTCGCCGATGCTGTGCAGCAGGGCCTTATCTCCGTTCGCGACAAAGCCTTGCAGCGCGGCGGTGCCACCAGCCAGCAGCGCGTCGCCCAGCGCCAGGCTCATGGTGGTGTCGTCGGTCACCTGGCCCACCGGCAGCTTGAGCCAGCCACCGCCAATCATGTCGCGGTGCACGCCGTAGGCTTGTGCGATCTCGCGCGGACGCATGAACTCCACCGTGGCGCCCAGTGCATCGCCAATCGCAAAGCCGAGGTAGGCGCCCAACGCGCGGTCCCACAGATCGGGCGTGGAATCATGCATAGCGGGCCATCACTTCATAGTCGCCACCCAGGGCCAGCACTTCCTGCTCGCCCTGCAGCACCTGGCCCGGCAGCAGTTCCGGAAACACCAAGACCTTGCAGATAGGCACCTGCACCTCCATCACCCAGTCGCCAAAGCAGGAGGCGTCTTCTTCCGAGAGGCTGAAGGACACCACATTGTTCAGGCGCACGGTGCAGCGCCTTGTCTGCAGGCTGCCGGAGAGCAGCTGCTCTTCAAACTGGTTGCTGCCGCGCCAGAGCCGCAGATGCTGCGCTGCGCGGCCAGAGTCGTCGCGCACGCGGCGCAGCGCCCATTGGCAGAAGGCATACAGCAGGTCGAGCTGCTGGTAGATGTTGTTGTTGTGGTAGCGGCTGGCTACCTTCTCTTGCATATACGTCACCCACGCTGGCGAGGGAAAGCGCGCCAGCGGCGCCTTGTGAAAAGCGGGCGCCAAGCCGAATCGGCTCTCCACCCAGCCCTTGAGCACGGCACCGGCCGGGCCGTTGGAGTCCATGCCCCAGCCCTGCAGCAGCTTGCGCCAACTGCTGCGCCAGCGCCGCTGATCGTGCGCCGACAGCGCGGCCAGTTCATGCGGCTCGGGCTTGCGCAGGCCGAAGGCGACGTGCAGGTAGTGCGAGAACATGTCATGCGCCTCGTCTAGCGTGGTGCTGGCATCCAGCAACTCGAACAGGGTGCGGTGCGCGGCGTAGGTGCCGGCAATCGCCAGCGGCGTGGGGTGCGTGTTGAAAGCCGTGCTGGCCAGCACGCGCGCCGGCACGCCGACCAGATTGGTCCCGTACCAGCACTGGGCCTGCTCGGCTTCAAGCTTTTGCACCACAGCCGCTGGTTTGCTCACACAGGGCGGTTTTCGTTGGGGTTACGCACGGGGCCCATCAGCGTCAGACCTTCTTCGTAGGTGATGGTGTCAAAGGTCACGTCGTACTTGAGCGCGGCATCGGCCACAGCGTCGAGCTTGCCGGCGGTGTCCTTCTTTTTCAGGTCGTTCTTTTCCAGGTAGAGCAGGTCCAGCAGTTCGTTGTAGACGGTGGACTCGTCGATCGGCAGCACGTAGAACATGGCGCCCTTGTAGGGCACCTGGTATTTCTTGGACAGGTCGATGTTGTTGCAGAACAAAAAGTATTTACCACCGGCGCTCAAGGTGTCGCCCAGCACTTCGGCAATGTCCTTCAGGTAGGCAAAGCTCAGCAGATAGCCGGCAAAGAAGGGCAGGTGCTTTTCACCCAGCTTGGCAACCGCCATGACCTGCTGGCTCAGCAGTTCCGGCGGGCGGGCCTCGTCGGCCAGCTTGGGTGCAAAGCGCAGGGCCAGCTCGCCACGAAAGCCGAAGCGTCCGGACTTAGCAGTCAGGTCCTTGTGCAGGGGGTTGAGCAGACGCCCCTCGCTCTCCAGGCGCGCGAAGGCGGTGTCGGCTATGGGGGTGGTGGCCAGGGTGGCGGTCATGAAGAGTCCTTCGTGGTGGTTAAGAGGTCTGCGCAACTATGAGCAATGACCGTACCAACCCACAGGAGCAGTCAGGTCCCTGCAAACGCTACACAAACCAGCCCGGCGGCCCCCCGTTGCGGGATTTTTACGACATTGATTTGCGTTTTGTCGGGAAATCAACAAAGCCCTCCAGCACCCGGTTTCTACCTCTGAAAAATGGCGTTTCTCCTATGAAGAAGGGGTGTTCAGCGGGCCATAAAGCACGGGTCAAAAAGCATGGCACGCAACATGCAATAGGTGGGATGCGCGGACAAAAGTCCGGCCGAATCGTGACCCTCCTAACAAGACTTACAGGCACGTCAGGCTGACTCGGTCGCGGCTACGCAACCTTGTTTTTCAACCTACTGAATGGAGCTTCCAAATGGCTAAACTTCGGCAAATCGCTTTCTACGGCAAAGGTGGCATCGGTAAATCGACCACTTCCCAAAACACCCTGGCCGCCCTCAGCGACCTGGGTCAAAAAATCCTGATCGTCGGCTGCGATCCCAAGGCCGACTCCACCCGCCTGATCCTGCACGCCAAGGCACAGGACACCATTCTGTCGCTGGCAGCGGAGGCCGGATCCGTCGAGGATCTGGAGCTCGAAGACGTGATGAAGATCGGCTACAAGAACATCCGCTGCGTCGAATCCGGTGGCCCCGAGCCAGGCGTTGGCTGCGCTGGCCGCGGTGTCATCACCTCGATCAATTTCCTGGAAGAAAATGGCGCCTACGACAACATGGACTATGTGTCCTACGACGTGCTGGGCGACGTGGTGTGCGGTGGCTTTGCCATGCCCATCCGCGAAAACAAGGCGCAGGAAATCTACATCGTCATGTCCGGCGAAATGATGGCGATGTACGCTGCCAACAACATCTCCAAGGGTGTTCTGAAGTACGCCAACTCGGGTGGTGTGCGTCTGGGCGGCCTGGTCTGCAACGAGCGCCAGACCGACAAGGAATATGAACTGGCCGACGCGCTGGCTGGCATGCTGGGCACCAAGCTGATTCACTTCGTGCCACGCGACAACATCGTGCAACACGCTGAACTGCGCCGCATGACCGTGATCGAGTACGCACCCGATTCCAAGCAAGCCGCCGAGTACCGCACCCTGGCCAGCAAGATCCACAATAACGCCGGAAATGGCACCATCCCCACGCCCATCACCATGGACCAATTGGAAGACATGCTGATGGAATTCGGGATCATGGAAACCATCGACGAAACGCAGGTGGGAAAGACTGCCGAAGTCGCCTGAGCGACTTACCCCCGTTGATTGCTCACTGCGTGTAGCCTCATCCCCCCTTGAAGGGGGCGGCCCCAGCGGACTGGCAGAGCCAGATCCGCGGGGCCCCTGAGGTACCTTTGGCGCATGCGGCGGGATTAGCAACAACACATTTTTATTTCTGGAGTTACCCCATGACCGCCACCGTTGAAGAGCGCAAGGCCACAAACAAGGCCCTGATTGATGAAGTGCTGAAGGCCTATCCCGAAAAGATGGCCAAGCGGCGCGCCAAGCACCTGGGCTCGTTTGAAGAGGGCAAGCCCGATTGCGGCGTCAAGTCCAATATCAAGTCATTGCCTGGCGTGATGACGATTCGCGGTTGCGCCTACGCTGGCTCCAAAGGTGTGGTGTGGGGCCCGATCAAAGACATGGTGCACATCAGCCACGGCCCGGTGGGCTGCGGCCAGTATTCGTGGGCCGCGCGCCGCAACTACTACATCGGCACCACCGGCATCGATACCTTTGTGACCATGCAGTTCACCTCCGACTTCCAGGAGAAGGACATTGTGTTCGGTGGCGACAAGAAGCTCGACAAAATCATCGACGAAATCCAGGAACTGTTCCCTTTGAACAAGGGCATCTCGATCCAGTCCGAATGCCCGATCGGCCTGATCGGTGACGACATCGAAGCCGTCTCCAAAAAGAAGAGCAAGGAGCATGAAGGCCACACCATTGTGCCCGTGCGTTGCGAAGGTTTCCGCGGCGTCAGCCAGTCGCTGGGCCACCATCTGGCCAATGACGCCATCCGCGACTGGGTGTTCGACAAGACCGACGCCAACAAGCACCCCGAATTTGTTTCCACCCCTTACGACGTGGCCATCATTGGTGACTACAACATCGGTGGCGACGCCTGGTCCAGCCGAATCCTGCTTGAAGAAATGGGTCTGCGCGTGATCTCCCAGTGGTCCGGCGACGGCACCATTGCCGAAATCGAAAACACGCCCAAGGCAAAACTGAACGTGCTGCATTGCTACCGCTCGATGAACTACATCAGCCGTCACATGGAAGAAAAGTACGGCGTGCCATGGGTTGAGTACAACTTCTTCGGCCCCACGATGATCGAGAAGAGCCTGCGCGAAATCGCCAGCCACTTTGACGACACCATCAAGGCTAAAGCAGAAGACGTGATCGCCAAGTACAAGCCCCTGATGCAGGCGGTGGTGGACAAGTTCAAACCCCGCCTCGAAGGCAAGACGGTGATGCTGTACATCGGTGGCCTGCGCCCCCGCCACGTCATCGGCGCCTACGAAGATCTGGGCATGATCGTGGTCGGCACCGGCTACGAATTCGGCCACAACGATGACTACCAGCGCACCACGCACTACATCAAGGACGCGACGCTGATTTATGACGACGTGACCGGCTTTGAGTTCGAGCACTTTGTCGACAAGGTCAAGCCCGACCTGGTGGGCTCAGGCATCAAGGAAAAGTACGTGTTCCAGAAGATGGGCGTGCCCTTCCGCCAGATGCACAGCTGGGACTACTCCGGCCCCTACCACGGCTACGACGGCTTTGCCATCTTCGCCCGCGACATGGACATGGCTATCAGCTCACCCATCTGGGGACTGACCAAGGCGCCTTGGAAAACTTGACACACCCCGTTGCTTGCTCGCTTCGCGTAGCCGCCTCCCCCTCAAGGGGCGCACCCAGCAGCCCGGCAAAGCCGGTTCTGCGGGTGCCCTGGCAAAGGCACCGCGCAGCCTGCTTGAACGCTAAAACTTAACCTTATTTTTAGGAGCCAGCCATGTCTCAATCCGCTGACAAAATCATCGACCACGAACTGCTGTTTCGTGAGCCCGAGTATCAAACGATGCTCGCCAACAAGAAAGAATTCGAGTTCAACCACGCCGACGACAAGATCAAGTCCATCGTCGAGTGGACCAAGACCGAAGACTACAAGGCCAAGAACTTCGCCCGCGATTCGCTGGTGGTGAACCCGGCCAAGGCTTGCCAGCCACTGGGCGCCGTGTATGTGGCCAACGGCTTTGCCAAGACCCTGAGTTTTGTGCACGGCAGCCAGGGCTGCGTGGCCTACTACCGCTCGCACTTCTCGCGCCATTTCAAGGAGCCCACTTCTTGTGTGTCCTCGTCGATGACGGAAGACGCAGCCGTGTTCGGCGGCTTGAACAATATGGTCGACGGCCTGGCCAACGCCTACAGCCTGTACAAGCCGGACATGATTGCCGTCTCCACCACCTGCATGGCCGAAGTGATTGGCGATGACGTCGACGCCTTCATCAAGACCAGCAAGCAAAAGGGCAGCATCCCCGAAGAATTCGACGTGCCCTTTGCCCACACCCCCGCCTTTGTCGGCAGCCACATCACTGGCTACGACAATGCGCTGATGGGCGTGCTGCGCCACTTCTGGGACGGCAAGGCCAAGACCACCGAGCCCCTGGTGCGCGTGCCAGATGAGAGCATCAACTTCATCGCCGGCTTTGACGGCTTTGTCGTCGGCAACATGAAGGAAATCCGCCGCATATTCGACCTGTTCGGCGTCAAGGTAAACATCCTCTGCGACCCGTCCGGCAACTGGAACACACCGACCGATGGCGAGTTCCGCATGTACGCCGGCGGCACCACCAAGGAAGAAGTGATTGCCGGCCTGCACGCCAAGGCCACCATCGTGTTCCAGGAATACTGCTGCGAAAAGACAGCCAAGTTCATCGCCGAGCACGGCCAGGAAGTCGTGGTTCTGAATGCCCCCATGGGCGTGGCCGGAACCGACAAGTTCCTGATGGAAATCAGCCGCCTGACCGGCAAGCCGATTCCCGTCCAGCTGGAAAAGGAACGCGGCGAACTGGTGGACGCTATGGCCGACAGCCAGGCCCATTTGCACGGCAAGCGCTACGCCATCTACGGCGACCCGGACCAAATGATTGGCACGGCCGCCTTCCTGATGGAACTCGGTGCCGAGCCCTCCCACGTCCTGTCCACCAACGGCGGCAAGGAATGGGAAATCAAGATGAACGAACTGTTTGCATCCAGCCCTTACGGCGCCGGCTGTAAGGCCTACCCCAAGCGTGACCTGTGGCACCTGCGTTCGCTACTTTTCACCGAGCCGGTGGACTTCATGATCGGCAACACCTACGGCAAGTTCCTGGAACGCGACACCAAGACACCGCTGGTGCGCCTGACCTTCCCGATCTTCGATCGCCACCACTACCACCGCTACGCCACCTGGGGCTACGACGGCGCGATGCGCACGCTGGTGATGTTGTTGGATGAGTTCTTTGAGGCTCTGGACGGCAACACCATGGAAATCGCGAAAACGGACTATAGCTACGACATTATTCGCTAGTGGTCTACAGGGCTCCTGCCCAAACAGGAGCCCTGTTGCATTTGAATCCCACCCATTGAGAACACCATGCCTAACGTAACCTTTTCCTCACCGCAGCTCAAGAAAGACATCACGGTCTACGCTGTGGCCGGTGACACCAAGACCCTGCTGGCTGTGGCCAAGGCCCACAAGATTCCGCTGAGCTTTGAATGCGAGAACGGCGAATGCGGTTCCTGCCCGGTCGAGGTCAGCCTGCTGAGCAACTACCGCAAGATCGGCACTGCGCTGACCGAGAAAGAGAAGATCGTTCTCAAGCTGGCCGGCAAAATCACGTCGCAGCAAATCATCGACGCCGAAACCAATGACATCCCGCCGCCCTGGCGCCTGGCCTGCCAGATGGTGCTGCGCGACGAAGACATCCTGGTGAAGTTTTAAACACAAGGCCATGTATGACCGCCACCTACATCAAGACGACGCTCGACGGCCGCAAGGTCGAGGTGATTGACGGCTGGATTTGTTTGGCGGGCGTGCGGGAGGCCGACTGCCTGATTCCCATGGACGAGCACCCCAATCGGCAGGCGATTGGGAAGGCGGTTCCCGGCGCCACCCATGCCGGTGGGCGCCTGCCTTTCACGCTGGCCGAAGCGGCGGCGGTGCAAGGTGCGCTGTCGATTGCGCAGCGCGACTTTGACGCCAGCGCTTCCGGCATCACGCAGCGTCTGCGCCACGCGGTCTGGGCCAAGGCCCATGCCGATGGCGTGGAATAGCGTGATACAACGTTCCATCAACGGGAGCCTGGCGTGATCTATGTTGTAGAACTTCCCGAACAGCGCGCACCCAGTGCCTGGTTCAGCTTTGATGAAGATGATCTGGCGCGCAAGCTGTTGTTGCTGCAGTCCGATGGCGTGGAGCGCATCGTCTACTGGAACGAGGCCGAGGCGGTTGCCGCCTTCGAGGGTGGCGACCCGCTGATCGCCGGCAAGGATGGCTGGTATGCACGCCGCGCACTCTATGGACAACTGGTGGCGCTGGAAGTGCTGGCCGACGATTGCTAAGGCACAAGGATAAAAGCCGGATGCTGACGCGCATGCAATACGACATTCTGCTGGCCAGCGCCCGCAATCTGCAGCAATTGCTGAAGGAAATGCAGAGCGAGTCGGAGCTGTTTGCCAGCCCCAACACGCTGCAGCGCGTGGAGGTCTATCTGCTGGTGCCGGCCACGCTGGAGCTGCTGACCAAGCTCAGGCGCGCGGAACCGGTGTGGTTCGAGATTGGCTACTAGCGGCAATTCGCGGCTATTGGAAAAAAGGAAAGTCATGAAAAGCGTAGAAGAATTTTTGGCCCACACCATCCAGCTCGAGAGCGAGGCCGCGCTGCGCTTCGGCCAACTCGCCGACGCCATGGTGACTGCTGGCAACAAGGAGGTGGGCCGCCTGTTTCGCCGCCTGGCCGACTACTCGCTCTTGCACCTGGGCGACGCCAAGGCGCGTGCCGGTTTTCGCAAGCTGCCTGCGATGGACAGCGGTGACTACCGCTGGCCCGACATCGAAAGCCCCGAGGCCGCCGCCATCTGGGCCGCCGACCCTTTCATCGGCATTGAGCAGGCGCTGCAGGTCGCCCTGGACGCCGAGACCGCCGGTCTGAACTTTTACGCCGACGTGCTGTCCGCCACCGATGACCCCGAGATCAAGGTGCTGGCCAAGGAGTTCGTCGAGGAAGAGGCCGAACATGTGGCCGAACTCAAGCGCTGGATGCAACTGCATGTGAGCGGGGCGAAGTTGCCGACGCAGGGCTGAGGCGGGGTATCAGTTCGCCCCTTCGTGCTTTTGCTTCCACGTGGCAAGTTCCAGGGGCCGGATGCCAAAACGCACCGCGTTACCGGCATGCAGGGCGGCGAACTCTTGAAGAACCAGTTGGATGAAATGGTCTGTATCGATGGCCGCCACCGTAGACGGCACACGGGCCTTCACGTTGGCAGGTGTTGCAGTTTCATCGCTTTTGATGATGGCGGCAACGACCTCGCTTAAGGCCTGACGGTAGCGCAGGCGAAAGATATCGGGCGGCACCAGGTTCTGTTGGATAGCTACATATTGTTGGCATGAGCGTTCGTAGGCCGAGACGAAAACATCGCGCAAAAGCTCGATGCGGTTGAGCTCGTATACGCCGATCATGGCATCCACATAGGCCTGTTGCGGCACGTCGATGAAGGACAGGGGACACAAGTTGTGGCGAATGAATGGAATGTTTGCCGCCAGCCGTGACACGCGCTTGTTCACATCCTCAAACGGCTGCAGGTAGGGCAAATGCACCATCAGAAAAAACGACTGCTCGAAGGGGTCTAGGATTTCTGCTGCCATCTGGATCACGATGCCAAACAGTTCCTCCAGCCGCTGCGGCAAGGCCACGGGCATATACACGCTGCCACCAATCTCTACCGCCCGACGACGGATGCGCCCCACCGCTGCCGGATCCGCCATCAAGCCATCTGACAGGAAGGCGTGCAACGCGATGATCGCATCCGGCGTCAGCTGTGCATGCGCAGGGTCTAGCACTAGGTATTCAATCGCGTGCTTGTGATTCAGGATCATCTGGGTTTCGAGCGCGTCCTTGCCTTCGGCGGCTTGGCCGAACTCGATCAGTCGCTCCGTGTCGAGTCGGCTGTAGGTGTTGCCCTCGAGTTGGGACGACGCCCATGACAGGTCTATCAACAAGCGGTTGAGGATGTCGCGGGCGAAAGTGCCTGCGGGTGTTTGCTCGGCAGGCGACTTGCCCAAGGCCTGCAGTTGGTCCCGCAAACCCTGCGGCAGATAGGCCGTGTGGTTGGGGTGGTATTGCTCCAGAAACGCCAGCTTGTAGCCCACCGGCCGGCGCGCCGCGCGAGGCCGACGCACATAGGCCTTGATCTCGGCACCCTGTGGCGATGTGGGCACGTAGACTTCGCCGGAAGGCTGCATCAGGTCTGTTCCATCTTCATGGGCAGACAGGACTCTTTCAACGGATTTCGGGGTGCGAATGTAGCGAACCGAGCGCGCCTCGCCGAGCATCTGGACCCGTCCCTGCGCTACCAACAAGGCCATTCGACGCTGCAAGCTTCGGCGTTTCAGGCTGTCACCATGCCTCTGGGCAATGGCATCTATTCCAATACCATCTGGGTTTTCAGCGATCAATTCAACCAGGCTATCAAGTTCGGTTTGGGAAGGGATGCGCGGCATGGGCTTTGTTCTTTGGCAGCAGTTCGCCAGTATCGCGACAAATAAAGCGTCACGCAAGGACTATCGCGACATCTGCGAGGGAAGGCTGCTTCAGCGCAAGCGCCATGTATCAGGCCGCGCCCTATTTATTCTTTTGGGGCTTGTTCCTGCCCCATGCGTTCAACGGAAGGATGTCACCCAAGCCAAGTAGCCATGCCGACGGCAGTTGCCTCTGTGGATCGATTGCGTTCAGCTGGCAATTTCCCAGCAAATGGATCGTCCACTGCCATTGCACACGTTGCCAGCGCGCATGCCCTTTGTCGCATACCCTTCAAACCCGCCACAGAGCGGCGCGCCAAGCGCCCATTCGACTCCAAAACCCTCCACAAAACAGCCATTTCGCCTGGCACCCAACTTGCAATAAGCAGACTACCCACCGTCAGGAGTAGCCCATGTCCGTCTCGCTCAAAGCCAAGATTGCCGAAGTGTTCGAAGAGCCGGGCTGCGACAAGAACGTGGCAAAAAGCGATAAGGAACGCAAGAAGGGTTGCACCAAGCAGCTCAACCCGGGCGCGGCCGCCGGTGGCTGCGCTTTTGACGGCGCCAAGATTGCGTTGCAACCGATTGCCGATGTGGCGCACCTGGTGCACGGCCCGATTGCCTGCGAGGGCAACTCCTGGGACAACCGCCACAGCGCCTCCTCGCACTCGCAGATCTACCGCACCGGCTTCACCACCGACATCAATGAGCTCGACGTGATTTACGGTGGCGAGAAGCGCCTGTTCAAGTCCATCCGCGAGATCCTGGAAAAGTACGATCCGCCCGCCGTGTTTGTGTACCAGACCTGCGTCACGGCGCTGGTCGGTGACGATATCGAAGCGGTGTGCCAGCGCGCCAGCGAGAAGTTTGGCAAGCCCATTATTCCGGTCAATGCACCGGGCTTTGCAGGCCCGAAAAACCTGGGCAACAAGCTGGGCGCCGAGGCCCTGCTGGACTACGTCATCGGCACCATGGAGCCGGAGTTCACTACGCCCTACGACATCAACATCATCGGCGAATACAACCTGGTTGGCGAGCTGTGGCAGGTCAAGCCGCTGCTGGACGCTTTAGGCATCCGCATCCTGTCCTGCATCTCGGGCGACGGCCGCTACGAGGAGGTGGCCAGCGCGCACCGGGCCAAGGTCAACATGATGGTCTGCTCCAAGTCGATGATCAACATCGCCACCAAGATGGAGCAGCGCTGGGGCATTCCGTATTTTGAAGGTTCCTTCTACGGCATCAGCGACATGAGCGAGACGCTGCGCATGATTGCGAAGCTGCTGGTGCAGACCGGCGCGCCGGCTGATTTGCTGGACCGAACCGAGCGCCTGATTGAAGTGGAAGAGGCGCGCGCCTGGAAGCGCATTGCCGAATACAAACAGAAGCTTGCGGGCAAGCGTGTGCTGCTGATCACGGGCGGCGTGAAGTCCTGGTCGGTGGTGGCGGCGCTGCAAGAGGGCGGCATGGAAATCGTGGGAACGAGCGTCAAGAAGAGCACCAAGGAAGACAAGGAAAAGCTCAAGGACATTCTGGGCGATGGCGCCGACGCCCACATGATTGACGACATGACACCGCGCGAGATGTACGCCATGCTGCGCGACGCGCGCGCCGACATCATGCTGAGCGGTGGCCGCTCGCAATTCGTGGCGCTGAAGGCGCGCATGCCCTGGCTGGACATCAACCAGGAGCGCCACCACGCCTATGCCGGTTACGTGGGCATGGTGGATCTGGTGCGCGAAATTTCGCGCGCCATCTTCAACCCGGTGTGGCAGCAGGTGCGCATTCCCGCGCCCTGGGGCGAAGCATGACTCTCCCCCGAAGCGCCGGCGAATAAAGGGAATTGCCCATGGCAAACGTCGTTGAAACCAAAAAAGCCTGTTCGGTCAACCCGCTCAAGATGAGCCAGCCGCTGGGCGCCAGCCTGGCCTTTCTGGGGCTGGACTCCTGCATGCCGGTGATGCATGGCTCGCAGGGCTGCACCTCCTTTGGCCTGGTGCTGCTGGTGCGCCATTTCAAGGAAGCGATTCCGCTGCAGACCACCGCCATGAACGAGGTCACCTCCATCATGGGTGGTTACGACAACATCGAGGCCGCGCTGCTCAACATCCACAAGCGCGCTGCGCCCCGGGTCATCGCCATCTGCTCCACCGGCCTCACAGAAACCAAGGGCGACGATGTGGACGGCTTTATTGCCACCGTGCGCAAGCGCAAGCCGGAGCTGGCCGACACCGAGATCGTTTACGTCTCCACGCCCGACTATGTGGGCGGTTTTGAAGATGGCTATGCCCACGCGGTGACTGCCATAGTCAAGACGCTGGTGAAGCCGCTGCCGATGCAGGCCGATCAGGTCACACTCTTGCCCGGCAGCCACCTGACACCGGCCGACATCGACGAGCTGCGCGAGACCATCGAGTCCTTTGGCCTGCGTGCCATCGTGCTTCCCGACATCTCCGGCTCGCTCGACGGCCACATCCCGCCCGACTGGCGTGGCACCACGATTGGTGGCACCCCGCTGGAAGACATCCGCGCCGCCGGTGCCTCGGCGCTAACCATTGGCGTGGGCGAGCAGACCCGCGAGGCCGCTTTGGCCCTGCAGGAAATTGCCGGCACGCCGCTGGAAATCTTTGATCGCCTGCTGGGCCTGGAGGTCAACGACCGCCTGTTGCAACGCCTGTCCGCAATCTCCGGCAAACCGGTGCCCGCCAAATACCGCCGCCAGCGCAGCCAGTTGCTCGACGCCATGCTGGACGGCCATTTCTACACCGGCGGTGTCAAGGTGGCGATTGCCGCCGAGCCCGACCTGCTGCTGGCCGTGGGCAGCCTCTTGCACGAGATGGGCGCCGAATTGACGACCTGCATCAGCACCACCAAGTCGGCCTCGCACGCGCTGCTGCCCGCGGAACAGGTGATGCTGGGTGATCTGGAAGATCTGGAAAAAGGCGCCGCCGACTGTGACCTGTTGATCACCCACGCGCACGGCCGCCAGGCTTCCGAACGCTTGGGCAAACCGCTGTTGCGCATCGGCTTCCCGGTGTTCGACCGCATTGGTAACGCACACAAACGCATGGTCGGCTACCGCGGCACCATGGACTTCATCTTCGAGTTCGCCAACACCATGCTGGCCAATATGGGCCACCACCATGCCAGCGATTGGCCGCTCACGCCCGAGGCCCTGCGCGCCGCCAGCACGCATCCATTTATTCCCACTGATCTGGCCGAGGCCAGCGTTTAACTCACTACCGGAGAAGCCTTATGAAAATCGCCTTCGCTACCCAGGACAAGGAGCACGTCGACGCGCACTTTGGCTGGGCCAAAAGCATCGTTGTCTACGAGGCCAACGCCGAGGGCCACCGCTTTGTCGAGAGCTTTGAGTTTGGCGACAAGCTTGAAGAAGACGGCGACGAGGACAAGCTCGCGCCCAAGCTCGAAGCCATCAAAGACTGCGCCATCGTCTACGTGGCGGCCATCGGCGGCTCCGGCGCCGCGCGCGTGGTGGCCATGAAGATCCACCCGATCAAGGTGCCCGCCCCCGAGTCGATTGCCGAGATCCTGGACAAGCTGGTGGTGGTGCTCAAGGGCACGCCGCCGCCCTGGCTTCGCAAGGCCCTGGAAAAAGACAATCCCCGCGCAGTTAACTTTGAAGAAGACGAGGTCACCCCATGACAACTGACGCCACCGTGGCCGACACCACAGAAGCCACAGACGAAAGTCTGATGAGCGCCCCTTTCGTGCAGCAGTTGATTAAGCAGATGCGCGCGCAGGACATCCACGGCACCTGGGAAACCAAGAGCGACCTGGAGCTGCTCAAGCCTTATATCCACACTGCTGAAGAGCGCCGTGCGCTGCCCATCCTGGGCGACCCGGACCCGGAGACGCTGTGGCACCTGGAAATCTTTTACAACGCGATTGCCGTCGCCATTGAGCGCGAGACCGGCCAGATGGTGTCACCGATGATGAAGATGAGCCACGAAGGTTTTGGCCGCATGGTGTTGATTGCTGGACGCCTGGTGGTGGTCAACAAGCAGCTGCGCGATGTGCACCGCTTTGGCTTCCCCTCGCTGGCCAAGCTGGCGGCGGCGGGTGGCAAATTCTTCGAAGAGGCGGTGACCATGATCCGCACCTATCCCGAAGTCGCCCAATACGGCGCTTGAATGGAGCCAGCACCATGAGCACCGATGCCGAAGAACTGAAGGCCCGTTTGAAGAAGCTCAACGCCCGCGCCACCCAGGCCAAGATGGACTTGCACGACCTGTCGGAGGAACTGCCCACTAACTGGGAAAACATCCTCACGGTGGCCCAGCGCTGCCACGAGACCCACGCCATGCTGATGGACGCCCGCAAAGCTGCGGCCGCCTTATGAACCCGACCGCCCACCGCACGGAGGCCTTCTGATGAGCGACAAATTTACCGTCACCATGCCCAGCGGCGAGACCTGGACGCCGACCTTTGTGCAGGCGCTGGACGACACCAAGTGCATCGGCTGTGGGCGCTGCTTCAAGGTCTGCCCGCGCGGCGTGTTGGAACTCGTCGGCCTGACCGAAGACGGCGAGCGCATTGCGGTCGACCTGGACGACGAGGACGATGACGAGGAATACGAAAAGAAGGTCATGACCATTGCCCACCAGGAGCTGTGCATAGGCTGCACCGCCTGCGCCAAGATCTGCCCCAAGAAGTGTTACACCCATGCCGCTTCGGCGGCTTAGATAGCGCAACAAGTCCGGAGCAGTTGTCGAATTCCGTACCTGAGACTCGCCATTCATTGCCGCCCCTGTTCAGACCTATTGCCGTGCCGTGATAGCCTGCAGTTGGCGCTCCGCATCAGGACGTGTCTGAACACCGTCGTCGAATTGACGTATCGGCCCCCGCCACACCCCTGAATAGCGAGAAGAAGCGCGCGGCTCTCGAGTGACCTTAACCAAATACCGCGGCCCACAAGGCCAGGCCCGCATCGCGCTCAAAGCTGACCTGCTCCACATCCAGCTGTGTGGGCTCTTCGTTGAGGCGCGCCCGGTGCTGGATCTGGCGCAAGCTGCGATAGGCCAGTGCCGCGTTGTCCCCGGTGTGTCCGGGTAGCAAACCGCAGAGCTGGGCACGCTGCAAGAGCGCAATATTGCCTACATTGGCGCGCAACTCCGGGTGTTGCGCGCTGTGGGCCAGCACTAAAAATTGCACGGCAAACTCGATGTCCACCATGCCGCCCGGGCTGTGCTTGACGTCAAACTGCCCGGCCTTTACCGGCCGCGCCCGACCCAGCTTGACGCGCATGTCTACGATTTCGGCACGCAGCGCCGCCGCATCGCGTGCCGTGCCGATCACGGCCTCACGCACCGCGTCAAATCGTGCCTGCAGGTCGGCATCGCCCAGCACGCAGCGGGCGCGGGTCATGGCCTGGTGTTCCCAGGTCCAGGCGGCGTTGCTGCCGCGCTGTTGCTGGTAGTTGGCGTAGGAATCCAGGCTGGTGATCAACAGGCCGGAGTTGCCATTGGGGCGCAGCGCGGTGTCGATCTCGTACAAATCGCCCTCGCCGGTCTTCACCGTAAGCCAGTTGATCAGCTTGCGGATCAGGGCGCCGTAGACCTCGAAGGCGCGCTCGTCCGGGTCATCAAACACAAACACAATGTCCAGATCGCTGCCATAGCCCAGCTCCTTGCCACCCAGCTTGCCATAGGCAATGATGGCAAAGCGGGGCTGGTCGAGGTGCCGGTTTTTCAGCCGTTCCCAGCACCAGCGAGTGGTGGTGCGCAGCATGCTTTCGGCCAGGGCGCTCAGGTCGTCGGCCACCTGCTCCACCGTGATGCGGCCCTCCACGTCGCGCGCCAGGGTGCGAAACACCTCGGCATGGTGGGCGCGACGCAGCAGGTTCAAGAGCGCCTCGTCATCGTCCTCACCGCTGGCCGCCAGGGATTGACGACGGCGCTCCATCTCGGCCTCGAACTCGGCGGCATCAAAGCGTTCGTCCAGCATGTCACTGCTGGCCAGTTCATCAATCACGCCGGGATGCTGCAGCAGGTAGCGCGCCGGCCATTTGGCCGCGCCCAGCAGGTGCAGCAGACGCTCATGCACATTGGGGCGCTCCAGCAGCAGGGCCAGATAGCTTTCGCGGCGCAACAGCGACTCTATCCAGTCCAATAGACGCACCGCAGCGTCCTCGCTGACCCGGCGCTCGGCCACCCATTGCGCGGTGCGCAGAATCAGTTTGCCCAGCTTGAGGCGCGACTCCTCGCGCAGCGCTAGCACGCGTGGGTGGGCCTGCCAACTGGTGATGCGCTCGCGGAACTTGCCCTGGGCCGCTTTCAGCAGCACGCCAAAGTCGCTGGCGTCGGGCGCTGCGCTCTTGCCGTTGCAGCCCCTGCATTCGGGCTGGGCGCCACCCAACAGCGCATCAAATTCATGGGCCACGCTTTCCCGGTGGGCGTCGAGCTGGGCCAGAAAGGCGCTGGTCTCAGTAAAACCCATGGCCTGCGCGATCCACAGCAGGTCGGCGTCGGCCGTCGGCAGCACATGGGTTTGTTGATCGTCCAGGTACTGGATGCGGTGTTCCACCTGGCGCAAAAATACATAGGCCCTGGCCAGGCTGTCGGCAGCGCTTTGCGGCATCAGGGCCGCCTTGGCCACTCGCTGCAACGCGCTCAGGGTGGGGCGGGTGCGCAGTTCCGGAAACTGGCCGCCGCGCACCACCTGCAGCAGCTGCACGGTGAATTCGATTTCGCGTATGCCGCCGCGCGAGAGCTTGACATCGTTACCGCGCTCCGGGTGACCGGCGCTGCGCTTGGCGGCGTGCTCGCGGATCTGGCGGTGCAGAATGCGCAGCGCATCGAACACGTTGTAGTCCAGGTAGCGTCTAAACACAAAGGGCAACACCACGGAGCGCAGCGCCAGCGCGCAGGGCGAGCCGACAGCCGCACTGGGTGCCACTACCCGGCTTTTGAGCCAGGCAAAGCGTTCCCACTCGCGCCCTTGCACCTGAAAGTATTCTTCCAGCGCCGCCAGCGACACCGCCGCCGGGCCCGAATTGCCATTGGGCCGCAGCGCCAGATCGACCCGAAAGACAAAACCATGCTCGGTGCTGTCACCCACCAGGGCGTAGATGGCGCGCACCTGTTTGGCAAAAAATTCCTGGTTGGAAATCCGGCCCCGGCCCAGCTCGCTGCCGCTGGTCTCGCCATCGTGGTCGTAGAGGTAGATCAGATCGATGTCGCTCGACACATTGAGCTCGCGCGCACCCAGCTTGCCCATGCCAACGATGCACAGTTGCGCGACCTCGCCCTGGACTCCCAAGGGTTGGCCATGGATCTGCTCCAGTGCCTGCTGGCTGGCTTCAAAGGCCAGGTTCAGCGCCCATTCCGCTAGCTGCGTCATGCAGGCGGTCACTGCGCCCAGCTCGCAGCCCTGGTCGCAGTCAAGCACCAGCAGTCGTTCGAGCACCAGCTGGCGCGTGGCGCGCAGTGCGCCGGCTAGGTCCAGACCGGTCGCTCGCAAGGCATCGAATACGGACTGCATGGCGGCGCGGTCGGGCAGGCCGTTTGGCAATAGCGGCAATTGTTCGGCATAGCGGCGTCTCACCCTTTGCCCAAAGCGCGGGTAATCGGACCAGGGTAAGGCGCTTGAAGTCATGGGCTTGCGGGTCATAATTCCTGACATGGTGAAGACTGATCAATGGCGCACGTAAACGCAAGCCCCTCGCGGTGGCTGAGGGTAACTGCTGCGCTGGCGCACTGGGCCTTGCGGCTGCTGGCTGGTGCCTGGATCACCCTGGGCATGCTGTGGGGAGGACTGCATTTTTTGATTGTGCCGCGAATCGGCGATTTCCGTCCGTGGCTGGAACAGCAGGCCAGTCAGCGTATGGGTATTAGCGTGCGCATAGGCGATATTCTGGCCACCTCCAATGGTTTGATCCCCTCGGTGGAGCTGCGCGATGTGCGCCTGCTGGATGCCGACGGACGCGAGGCACTGCATCTGCCCTCTGTGCTGGCCGCCCTGTCGCCGCGCTCTGCCATAGGCTTGCGCTTTGAGCAGCTCTACATCGCCAGCCCCGAGCTGTCGGTGCGTCGTTCGGCGGATGGGCGCATTTGGGTGGCAGGCTTTGCCCTGCCTGATGCCGGCGCCGACGGCAGCGGTGCGCTCGATTGGGTGTTTTCCCAGCCCGAGCTGGTGGTGCGCCACGGCCGGGTACGCTGGACCGATGAGCTGCGCGGCGTGGCGCCGCTGGAATTGAACGATTTGGATGTGGTGATTCGCAACCAGCGCCGCCAGCATGCCATCCGGGTGGACGCCGATCCGCCCGCCGGCTGGGGCACACGCCTGAGCCTGATGGGCCGCTTCCAGCAAGTCCTTTTTTCCCCTGGCCACGGTGACTGGCGGAATTGGACCGGGCAATTGTTTGCCGAGGCCACCCAGGTCGACCTGGCGCAGCTGCGCAACTATGTGGACCTGGGCGTGGACCTGAGCCAGGGCGCCGGGTCTCTGCGCGCCTGGGTCGATGTGGACCATGCCAAGCTCAAGGGCGCCACCGCCGATCTGGCACTGCAGGCGGTCACGTTCAAGCTGACGCCGGCACTGCAGGCCATTGAACTGGAGCGTCTGTCGGGCCGGCTGGGCGTGCGCATGCTGCCAGCGGCTTACGAGGTTTCCACCCAGGAGCTGCGTTTTGACACGGCCGATGGCTTGCATTGGCCCGGTGGAAATTTGCAACTCGGCGTGTTCCAGGCCCAGGGCAGCAAACCGGCACATGGAAGATTGACGGCGGACCGGCTGGATCTGGCGGCCGTCAGCGAAATTGCCAACCGCTTGCCGCTGGACGAGGCGCTGCACGGCACGCTGCAGCGCCTGGCGCCCAAGGGTCTGGTGGACCAGCTGCAATGGGTTTGGACGGGCGATATCGCCAAGCCGCAGAGCTTTGCCGCCAGCGGTCGTGTTACACAACTGGAACTGGCGGCACAGCCCCGGGCCAGCGTGGGCATTCCGGGCCTGCGCGGGGCTGCGCTGGATTTTGAGCTGACGCAGAGCGGCGGCAAGGCTGCCTTGCACATCCAGGATGGGTCCATGGACTTCCCTGGCATTTTTGAGCGCACGGAGGTCGCGTTGGACGAGCTCAGCGGCAATTTGCTATGGAAGATCAATGGTTCGCACCTGAGTGTGGAGGCCAGCAAGCTGCGCTTCGCCAACACCGATGCCCAGGGCGAGGCGACATTCAAATGGCAAAGCGCACCGCGCGCTGGCCCGTCCGAGCTGCGTTTCCCTGGCCTGCTGGACCTGAGCGGCACGCTGAGCCGCGCCAACCTGGCTGCCATTCCACGCTATTTGCCGCAGCAGATGAACCGGCAAGCACGAGACTACCTGGCCCAGGCGCTGGTGGCCGGCGAGGGCAGCAATGTCAAATTCAAGCTCAAGGGCGATCTGGAAAAGTTCCCTTTTGCCAGCGCCAAACAGGGTGATTTTCATATTGCCGGTGAGGTGAAAAACGCCAGCTTTGCCTATGCCCCACCCCTGGTGATGCCCGGCGCCACCTGGCCCTTGCTGACCCAGGCCGCCGGGGAACTGGTGCTGGATCATGACATCCTGCAGATTAAGGGTGCGCACGGTCTGCTGGCCAGCGCCACCGGTTTGCAGTTCAGCAAGACCGATGTGACGGTAAGCAAACTCTACGACGCGCCGTTGGTGGTGGTGAGCGCTGAAGCGCACGGGCCGCTTGCCGATGCGCAGTCCTTCATCAACACCACGCCCGTGGGCGGCTGGATGGGCGATGCGCTGGCCCATAGCGCGGTCTCGGGTCTGGCCGACTACAAGCTCAAGCTATCCATCCCGGTGGAGCACATGGAGAAGTCCACGGTTCAGGGCAGCCTCACCCTGGGCGGCAACGATTTCCAGTTTGCTCCCCAGGTGCCGCGGCTGGGTCGGGCCAAGGGTGTGGTGACGTTTACCGACAGCGGCTTTAGCCTGGCCGGCGTGCAGGCCCGCGCTCTGGGCGGGGATGTGCGTCTGGACGGCGGCATGGTTTTTGGTGCCGCTGCACTGGCGCGCAATGCGCCCAACAGCCTGCGCCTGCAGGGCACGGCCACGGCCGAGGGGCTGCGCCAGGCGTCCGAACTGGGCCTGGCCGCGCGCCTGGCCCTGTTTGCCAACGGCAGCGCGGGCTATACCGCCAGCATCAGCCTGCGAGCCGGCGTGCCCGAACTGCTGATCAATAGCAATCTGGTCGGCATGGCCCTGAACCTGCCCGAACCCTTTAGCAAGTCTGCCGAAACGGCCTTGCCGTTGCGGCTGGAGACCCAGGTGCTACGAAGTTCCATGGGCGCAGGCATGCACCTGCAGGACCAGTGGCAGCTTGAACTGGGCAAACTTGTCAGCGTGACGTATGTGCGCGACATTTCCGGCACTGAGGCCAGGGTCTTGCGCGGTGCGATTGGCATAGGCTTGAGCGGCGAAGAGAATGCGCCGCTGCCAGACGAGGGGGTTAGCGCCAATGTCAGCATGGCCCAGGTAGATGTGGATGCCTGGACGGCGGTGGCCACGCGCATCGTAGGCGGCGAGCTTTCTGGGCCGAGTACGTTGAATGCCGGCATGGGCTACCTGCCCAGCCGCATGGCCTTGCGCGCGCAGCAGCTGGTGGTGGACGGCCGCAGCTTTAACCAGGTCTTGATAGGCGGCATGCGTGACGGACCGGTCTGGCATGCCAACGTGGATGCGGCCGAGCTCAACGGCTATGTGGAATACCGGCAAAGCAGCGGCAGCACGCCTGGAAGAGTGTATGCACGACTGGCCCATCTGGTGATCGGTCCATCCGCCGCCGCCGATGTGGAAAACCTGCTGGACCAGCAACCCGCCACGGTACCGGCTTTGGATGTAGTGGTGGACGATCTGGAGCTGCGTGGAAAAAAGCTGGGCCGGGTGGAGATACAGGCGGTGAATTTGGGCGGGGCCGCCGGTGAGGGTGGACGTGAGGGCACGCGCGAATGGCGACTCAATCGGTTCAACATCAGCACGCCAGACGCCACCCTCACCGCCAGCGGCAACTGGGCCAGTGTCAACGCCCAGGCGGGTACGGCGCGCAGCCTGCGCGAACGCCGCCGCACGGCGCTGAACTTCAGGCTCGAGGTGGCCGACTCGGGTGACCTGCTCAAGCGCATGGGAATGCCCGGTGTGATTGCCAAGGGCAAAGGCAAGATCGAAGGCCAGGTGTCGTGGCTGGGCTCGCCGTTTTCGCCCGATTACCCCAGCATGGGCGGTGGTTTCAATATCGCCATGGAGTCCGGCCAGTTCCTCAAGGCTGACCCTGGCATTGCCAAGCTGCTGGGCGTGCTGAGCCTGCAGTCGCTGCCACGCCGCCTGGCGTTGGATTTTCACGATGTTTTCAGCGACGGCTTTTCCTTTGACTTTATTCGCGGCGACGCCACCATCGCGCAGGGCATGGCCCACACCAACAATCTGCAAATGAAGGGTGTGAACGCCGCCGTGCTGATGGAAGGCCAGGCCGATATTGCCAAGGAAACACAGGCGCTCAAGGTGGTGGTGATTCCGGAGATCAATGTGGCAAGCGCCTCCCTGATCTACTCGGCCATCAACCCGCTGGTGGGCCTGAGCACTTTTTTGGCCAATGTGATCCTGCGCCGCCCGCTGATCGAGGCCAACACCCAGGAATTTTTGATTGACGGCAGTTGGCTTGATCCACGCGTCACCAAGGTGGAACACCTGGCCGGACCGGCCGCCAGCAAGCCTGAATCCAAGTAATCATTCAAGGAAAGCAAATGAAAGTCGCAGCCATTCAGATGGTGTCGAGCGCGGTGCTGGCAGACAACCTGCAGCAGGCGCGCGGTCTCTTGCAACAGGCGGCAGAACAGGGAGTCGAACTGGCGGTGCTGCCGGAGTACTTTTGCCTGATCGGCACGCATGATGCGGACAAGTTGGCCATTCAGGAGCGCTTTGGCAGCGGGCCGATTCAACAATTTCTGGCGGACACAGCACGGGAGCTGGGCCTGTGGCTGGTCGGCGGAACCCTGCCCTTGAGCGGCGCCGCTGGCAACAAGGTCTTCAACAGTTCGCTGGCATTTGACCCTCAGGGCGAGTGCGTGGCGCGCTACGACAAGATTCATTTGTTCCGCTATGACAACGGGCGCGAAAGCTACGACGAGTCACGCGTGTTGGAGCGGGGCCAGACACCGACGCGCTTTGCCCTGCCGTCCAAGGATGGCCACAGCTGGCAGATCGGTATGAGCGTGTGCTACGACCTGCGGTTTGCCGAGCTGTATCGCGCCTATGCCGCCGAGGGCGTGGACCTGCTTTTGGCGCCGGCCGCCTTTACCCACACCACGGGCAAGGCGCATTGGGAGGTGCTGTTGCGGGCCCGGGCCATTGAAAATCTGGCCTATGTCTGCGCCGCTGCTCAAGGCGGCATACACACCAATGGCCGCCAAACCTGGGGCCAGTCGATTCTCATCAACCCCTGGGGCCAGGTGCTGGCCCAGCAGGCGCAGGGGCCGGGCGTGGTGCTGGCCGAGCTCGACGCGCTGGCCATGCAGCAATGGCGCAGCCAGTTGCCGTCTTTGCAGCACCGTGTGCTATGAGGATTTTTCTTTTTCCTCCGGGTCCGCAGATGGCGGGTCGCCATCCGGGCGTCCGGAAAACATGGTCCACCAGATGATGCCCACAAATAGCAGTCCGGCCCCCAGGGCTTCAATCAACAAGAGTGTCATGGCGCGGTCCTTGGCTTGGTGGTGTGTGGCGCTGATTGTAGGAATGCTTGCCGCATGTGGCAGTGCGCCCGTGCTGTACCCCTCCGGAGCGCCCCCCGCTGCCAGCACTGCCGGCCCAGCCCACACACCGGAACCCACATCGGCGCCTGCCCTGGGCGCCCGCACCAGCCAGTCCAAAAGCCGCTGGATCACCGTGGCCTGGAGCGAGCTGCCGGGCTTTGAAGAGGACAATTTGTTCGAGGCTTGGAACGCCTGGATCAAAAGCTGCGAGCGACCGGCACAGCTGTTTGCCAGCTATTGCGGCGACGTGCGCCGCTTGAGCATCGCCACGCCGCAGGACCAGCGCGACTGGATGCGTCAGCACTTCCAGCCCCAGCGCGTTGAGAGCAGCCAGGGCGACCCCAATGGACTGCTCACCAGTTATTTCGAACCTCAGCTAGAGGCCAGCCGCTTGCCAACGGCCGCATTCAGCATTCCCATTTACCAGCCGCCGCGCAGCCTGGGCCAGCGCAAGCCCTGGTTTAACCGCCATGAGATCGACACCCTGCCAGAGGCCCAGGCGGCGCTGCAGGGCCGCGCCATTGCCTATGTGGCCGACCCGGTGGATGCGCTGGTGTTGCAGATTCAGGGTTCGGGACGCTTGCGCCTGGCGCAGGCCGATGGCAGCACGCAGCTGGTGCGCGTGGCCTTTGCCGGCACCAACGACCATCCCTACCGCAGCGTGGGCCGCTGGTTGCTGGACCAGGGCCTGATCAAGGACGCCTCTTGGCCCGGCATCAAGGCCTGGCTGGCACAAAACCCGCAGCGCCAGCAGGAACTGCTGTGGAGTAACCCCCGCGTGGTGTTCTTCAAGGAAGAGCCGCTGTCGGCGCTGGACGCCAGCTTTGGCCCCAAGGGCGCGCAGGGCGTGGCCTTGACGCCCGGGCGCTCGATTGCGGTGGACGGATCGGGCAGCATTCCCTATGGCACACCGGTCTGGCTGAGCTCCAGCGGTGCGCAGACCAAACTGCAGCGCCTGGTGCTGGCGCAGGACACCGGCAGCGCTATTACCGGTGCGGTGCGGGCCGACTACTTTGCCGGCTGGGGCGCGGATGCGCAGGAGCTTGCCGGGCGCCTGCGCCAGCCGCTGCAGATGTGGGTCATCTGGCCAAAATAGAGCGGATGGGGGTACCATCGCGCTGGCGGGAATTACCCAAAATGAACTGGAGCACACCATGAGCAGCAACGCGGCAATGCGCGATATCGATGAGCGCACCAACCTGACCGGTAACAGCATGTTCGAGCTGCTTCTGTTCCGTCTGGGCGAGGCCAGGGGCACGTCCAAGCGCGAACTGTTTGGCATCAATGTGTTCAAGGTACGCGAAATCATGGTGATGCCCGAGGTCACGGCCATGGTGAATGCGCCAGACACGGTGATGGGCGTGGCCAATATCCGCGGTCAGATGATTCCCGTCATCAACCTGCCGCTGATCACCGGCTGCAACCCGAGCAAGGGTCTGGGCATTTTGCTGGTCACCGAATTTGCCCGCAGCACCCAGGCCTTTGCGGTCGAAGAGGTCAATGAAATCGTGCGTTTGGAATGGAAGCAGGTGTTGTCGGCCGAGGGCACCGGCGGCGGTCTGGTCACCAGCATTGCGCGTCTGGACGGCAACGCCGAAAACACCCGCCTGGCCCAGGTGCTGGATGTGGAGCAAATCCTGCGCGATGTGTTTCCCGAGCAGCACAAGGATGTGGTCGAGGGCAGCGTGCTGCCGGTGACCTCCATTCCGCCGGGCTCGGTGGTGCTGGCGGCCGATGATTCGGCCGTGGCGCGCATGATGATCGAGCAGGGCCTGAAGGCCATGAATATCCCCTACATCATGACCCGTAGCGGCAAGGAAGCCTGGGACAAGCTGGGCGCACTGCAGGCCGAGGCCAAGCTGCAGGGCAAGAGCATGCGCGATAAGGTGGCCCTGGTGCTGACCGATCTGGAAATGCCCGAGATGGACGGCTTCACGCTCACCCGCAACATCAAACAGGATGCCCGCTTTAACGGCATCCCGGTGATCATCCATTCGTCGCTGACCGGAAGCACCAACGAGAGCCACGTCAAGAGCGTGGGCGCCGACGCCTATGTGGCCAAGTTTGTGGCCGAAGAGCTGGGCGCCACCATTCGCAGGGTGCTGGAGCGCGCCGCATAAGCCAAGCTACGACCCAGGGTAAGACCTGCTCACGCAGATTCAGTGTCTGCACTACACTTCTTCCACGCCGCACCCCTCCTACCCGGAGCGGGTTGCACTGAGACTTGCCCACGAGGCAAGGAAGATTAATAGGAGCCAATACCCATGAATGCCCCGCTGGATAGCCGCCTACTTTCCGAACTGCCAGGCCCCCTGCGCAGAGTCTTGGATAGCGTCACCCTGGACGACAAATACACCATAGACCACGGCCCCGCCTTCATGAGCGGCGTGCAAGCCTTGGTGCGTCTGCCCATGCTGCAGCGCGTGCGCGATGCACAGCTTGGCAAGAACACCGCCGGCTTTATCAGCGGCTACCGTGGCTCGCCGCTCGGTGGTTACGACCAGGCGCTGGTGAAGGCCGAGAAACACCTCAAGGCGCAGCACATCGTCTTTCAACCCGGTGTCAACGAAGAGCTGGCCGCCACCGCCTTGTGGGGCACGCAGCAACTCGGCTTTGCGCCTCCCGGCACGAACAAATACGACGGCGTATTCGGCATCTGGTACGGCAAGGGCCCGGGCGTGGACCGCTGCTCGGATGTGTTCAAGCACGCCAATATGGCGGGCACCACGCCATGGGGCGGCGTGATCGCCGTGGCCGGCGACGACCACATCTCCAAGAGCAGCACCGCCGCGCACCAGAGCGACCACATCTTCAAGGCCTGTGGCTTTCCGGTGTTCTTTCCGGCCAATGTGCAGGAGATTCTGGACCTGGGCCTGCACGCCTTTGCCATGAGCCGCTTCTCCGGCGTCTGGGCGGGGATGAAGACGATCCAGGAGATCGTGGAATCGAGTGCCACGGTGCTGGTGGACCCGAACCGCGTGCAGATCAAGACGCCCACCGACTTTGTGATCCCGCCCGGTGGCCTGCACATCCGCTGGCCCGACCATGCGCTGGAGCAGGAGGCGCGCCTCTTTGACCACAAATGGTACGCAGCCTTGGCCTATATCCGCGCCAACCGGCTCAACTACAACGTGATTGAGGGGCCGAACGATCGCTTCGGCATCATCGCCAGCGGCAAGGCCTATAACGACACGCGCCAGGCCCTGATCGATCTGGGGCTGGACGACGCCACTTGTCAGCGTATCGGCATCCGCCTGCACAAGGTCGGCGTGGTCTGGCCGCTCGAAGCCCAGTTGACGCGCGAATTCGCCACCGGCCTGCAGGAAATTCTGGTGGTCGAAGAAAAGCGCCAGGTCATCGAATACCAGCTGAAGGAAGAGCTCTACAACTGGCGCGCCGATGTGCGGCCCACGGTGCTGGGCAAGTTTGACGCGGTGGACACCGAAGACCGCTATGGCGCAGGTGGCGAATGGTCGGTGCCCAATCCGAGCGAACACACGCTGTTGCGGGCCAATGCCGACCTGAACCCGGCGCTGATTGCGCGTGCCATTGCCCGGCGCATCAAGAAGCTGGGGCTGGATGCCGACACCACGGCGCGCATCGACGCGCAGCTCGCCATTCTGCAGGCCAAGGAACAGGCCATGCAGGTGATCGAACTCAGCAGTGGCAAGGGCCCGGAGCGCCAGCCCTGGTTCTGCTCGGGCTGCCCGCACAACACCAGTACCAAGGTGCCCGAAGGCTCGCGCGCCATGGCCGGTATTGGCTGCCATTTCATGACCATCTGGATGGACCGCGCCACCGTGGGCTTCACGCAGATGGGCGGCGAGGGCGTGCCCTGGGTCGGCCAGCAGCCCTTTAGTCACGACCAGCACATGTTCGCCAACCTGGGCGACGGCACCTACTTCCACAGCGGCCTCTTGGCCGTGCGCCAGAGCATTGCCGCCGGTGTCAATATCACTTACAAGATTCTCTACAACGACGCCGTCGCCATGACCGGCGGCCAGCAGGTCGGCGAGCGGCCTGAAGGCCACAGCGTGATCCAGATCGCCCACAGCATGGTGGCCGAGGGTGCGAAAAAAATCACCATCGTCACCGACGAGCCAGAGAAATATGCCGACCGCCCCGGTCTGCCCGAAGGCATTGCTATTCAGCACCGCGACACGCTGGACGCGGTGCAGCGCGAATTCCGCGCCATCCTGGGCACCACCGTCATCATTTACGACCAGACCTGCGCCACCGAGAAGCGCCGCCGCCGCAAGCGCGGCACCCTGGTCGATCCGGCCCGCCGTGTGGTGATCAACGAGCTGGTTTGCGAGGGCTGTGGCGACTGCGGCGTGCAAAGCAACTGCATCAGCGTGGAGCCGTTGGAGACCGAGTTGGGCCGCAAGCGCCAGATCAACCAGAGCAGCTGCAACAAGGATTTTTCCTGTCTGAAGGGTTTTTGCCCCAGCTTTTTGACGGTGGAGGGCGGCAAGCTGAAAAAGCCCAAGGGCGCTGCGGCGGCGAATGGCAGCACCGCGCAGGCTTCTGCACTGCCCGACTTGCCCACACCGGCCATCCCCGATGTGGCGAACGCCCCCGGCGGCGTCTGGGGCATGGTAGTGGCCGGTGTCGGCGGCACCGGCGTCATTACCATCGGTCAGTTGCTCGGCATGGCGGCGCATCTGGAGGCCAAGGGCATCGTCACCCAGGATGCCGGTGGCCTGGCGCAAAAGGGGGGCGCCACCTGGAGCCATGTGCTGATCGGCGCCACGCAGGACAGCATCCGCACCACGCGTGTGGGCATGGCCAGCGCGGACCTGATCATCGGCTGCGATCCCATCGTGGTAGCGGGCAAGGAAACGCTGACGCGTATGCGCAGCGGCCGCACCCATGTGGCGCTGAATTCCAACAGCACGCCGACCGCCGGTTTCGTGAAGAACGCCGACTGGGTGAATCCCGGAGAGCAGTGTCTGAGCGACATCGCCACGGTGGTGGGCGCGGACCGCCTCGGCACTTTTGACGCCGATGCCCTGGCCGTGCAGGTGCTGGGCGACGCCATCTATACCAATCCGATGATGCTGGGCTACGCTTGGCAAAAGGGCTGGATTCCGCTGCAGCGTGCGTCCCTCATGCGCGCCATGGAGCTCAACGCCGTGGCGGTGGACAACAACAAAACCGCCTTTGACTGGGGCTGCCGCGCCGCTGTAGATCCGGCTGCGGTGCAGCGCCTGTTAAAGCCGTCCCAGGTGATTGCCTTCACCCCGCGCCCCAAGACGGGCAAGGCCGCGCTGGACGCGATGGTGGCGTTCCGCATGGACTTCTTGACGAAGTACCAGAACGCCGCCTACGCCGGGCAATACAGTGCCTTCTTCGCCAAGGTGCTCGCAGCCGAAGCCGCCCTTGGTTCCGGCGAGGCTTTTCCACTGAGCGAGGCCGTGGCCCGCTATCTGTTCAAGCTGATGGCCTTTAAGGACGAGTACGAGGTGGCGCGCCTGCACAGCGATGCCGGCTTTGCGGCACAGGTACAGGCCAAGTTTGAAGGCGATTTCAAGATCAAGTACCACCTGGCGCCACCGCTTTTCGCCAAACGCAATGACAAGGGCGAGCTGCAAAAGCAGCCGTTCGGCGCCTGGATGGGCAGTGTCATGAAGCTGCTGGCCAGATGCAAATTCCTGCGCGGCACCGCCTTGGACGTTTTTGGCCGCAGCGAAGAGCGCCGGGCCGAGCGTGCACTGATCACCGAATACCGCACGGCGATTGAAGCCATGCTGCCCACGCTCACCGCCGCCAACCGCGATGCCGCCGCCGCCTTTGCCCGGGTTCCCGAGCAAATCCGCGGCTTTGGCCACGTCAAGGCCCGGCATCTGGAAGCGGCGCGCCTGCAGTGGAAGGTGCTGCTGGACCGGTACCACCAGTTGGCCGCAGGTGTTTAACGCCGCCCCCGTACAATGGCAGGTTGACCCCTCACCCCCGGGTGTGCTCCGTCGTGGGCCACTGGCAGGGTGGGTTTAGCCTCGTTTCCCCTCATTCTGGAGTTTGCCTGTGTTCATTTCTTCTGCCTTTGCCCAAACCGCCCCCGCTGCTGCCGCTGGTGGCGACATGCAATCCACCCTGATGAGCATGCTGCCTCTGGTGCTGATGTTTGTGGTGCTGTATTTCGTCATGATCCGGCCCCAGATGAAAAAACAAAAGGATGCCAAGGCCATGATCGACGCGCTGGCCAAGGGTGACGAAGTGGTCACCGTGGGCGGCATGCTGGGCAAGATCAGCAAGATCAGCGACAACAGCCTGAGCCTGGAAATCGCCGCTGGCGTCGAGGTGCAAATCCAGCGCGGTGCGGTGGTCCAGGTGCTGCCCAAGGGCTCGGTCAAGTAATTCTTAGCAACACTTTCTGGCGCGATCATGAACCGTTATCCGGTGTGGAAGTACGCGATCCTCTTGATCGCGCTCTTGGTGGGTGGGCTTTACGCCCTGCCCAATCTGTTTGGTGAAGCCCCTGCCGTCCAGGTTTCGGTGGCCAAGACCGGCATGCGGCTGGATACTGCCGCGCTGGGTCGGGTCGAGGAGGCCCTCAAGGCGGCCAGTCTGACGCCCGATGCCCTGGCTCTGGATGGTGCCTCCATCAAGGCGCGTTTTTCCAATACCGACATCCAGCTCAAGGCCAAGGACGCGATCCAGAAGGCGCTGAATCCGGATGCCAACGATCCGGCCTATGTCGTCGCGCTGAATCTGCTGAGCCGCTCGCCGGCCTGGCTGTCTGCGCTGCACGCATCTCCCATGTATCTGGGTCTGGATCTGCGCGGTGGTGTGCACTTCATGTTGCAGGTGGACATGCAGGCGGCTCTCTCCAAGCGCGCCGAGTCGCTGGCTGGTGACATCCGCACCACGCTGCGCGAAAAGAATGTGCGCCACAGCGGCATCGCGCGCAATGACCAGACGGTAGAAATCAAGTTCAGTGACAGCGCCGCCATGGATGCGGCCAAGGCCATCATCCAGGACCAGTTCCCGGAGTTGGCCAGCGCCGAGTCGCCCGACGGTACCGGCTTCAAGCTGGTGGCCAGCATCAACCCGGTGGCAGGACGCAAGATCCAGGAGCAGGCGCTCAAGCAGAACATCACCACCCTGCATAACCGGATCAATGAGCTGGGCGTGGCCGAGCCGGTGATTCAGCAGCAGGGCCTGGACCGCATCGTGGTGCAACTGCCCGGCGTGCAGGACACCGCCAAGGCCAAGGACATTCTGGGTCGCACCGCCACACTGGAAATCCGCATGGTGGACGAGAGCGCCGAGGCGCGCGCCGCAGAAAGCGGCTCCGGCCCGGTGCCCTTTGGTGATGAGCGTTTTCTGGAACGCACCGGCCAGCCGGTCATCGTCAAGAAGCAGGTCATCCTGACCGGCGACAACCTCACTGACGCCCAGCCCGGTTTTGACAGCCAGACCCAGGAGGCCGCCGTGCACCTGACGCTGGATGCCAAGGGTTCGCGCATCTTCCGCGATGTCACGCGCGAAAGCATTGGCAAGCGCATGGCCATCCTGCTGTTTGAAAAAGGCAAGGGCGAGGTCGTTACCGCGCCGGTGATCCGTTCTGAAATTGGCGGCGGACGGGTGCAGATTTCCGGTCGCATGACGACCATGGAGGCGGCCGACACGGCGCTGTTGCTGCGCGCCGGATCACTCGCTGCGCCTATGGAAATCATCGAAGAGCGCACCATTGGCCCATCGCTGGGTGCCGAGAACATTGCCAAGGGCTTCAATAGCGTGACCTGGGGCTTTGTCGGTGTGACCCTGTTCATGTGCATGTACTACATGCTGTTTGGCGTGATCTCCAGCATTGCCCTGGCCTTCAATTTGCTGCTGCTGGTGGCGGTGCTGTCCATGCTGCAGGCGACGCTGACGCTGCCCGGTATGGCCGCGATGGCGCTGGTGCTGGGTATGGCGATTGACGCCAACGTGCTGATCAACGAGCGTGTGCGTGAGGAGCTGCGCAATGGAGCCTCGCCGCAGGCCGCCATCCACGCCGGTTACGACCGCGCCTGGGCCACCATCATCGACTCCAACGTCACCACCCTGATTGCCGGTCTGGCCCTGCTGGCCTTTGGTTCCGGTCCGGTGCGCGGCTTTGCCGTGGTGCACTGCCTGGGCATTCTGACCAGCATGTTCTCCGGTGTGTTTTTCTCGCGCGGCGTGGTCAACCTCTGGTACGGACGGCAGAAAAAGCTCAAAAGCGTGTCGATTGGTACGGTCTGGCGCCCGGCATCTGAAGCGCAGGCTCCAGCGGTTCAAAAGGGAAAGTAAAAAATGGAATTTTTCAAGATCCGCCGCGACATTCCGTTTATGCGGAATGCGTTGGTGTTCAACGCCATCTCCGGTCTGACCTTTCTGGCCGCCGTCTTTTTCCTGTTCTCGCGCGGCCTGCATTTGTCGGTGGAATTCACCGGCGGCACGCTGATGGAAGTGAGCTACTCCCAGCCCGCCGACCTCAACACCATCCGCAGCACGGTGGACGCCCTGGGCATCAACGACGTGCAGGTACAGAACTTCGGCACCGCGCAGGATGTGCTGATCCGCATGCCGGTGCAAAAGGGCAATAGCTCGGCACAGCAAAGCGACAAGGTGCTGGTCGCACTCAAGGCTGCGGATGCGTCCGTCACGCTGCGCCGCACCGAGTTTGTCGGCCCGCAGGTGGGCGACGAGCTAGCGGCCGATGGCCTCAAGGCCCTGGCCTGCGTGGTGGCCGGCATCATGCTGTACTTGGCGATTCGCTTTGAGTGGAAGTTTGCCGTGGCGGCGATCATCGCCAACCTGCACGACGTGGTCATCATCCTGGGCTTCTTCGCCTTTTTTCAGTGGGAATTTTCGCTGCCGGTGCTGGCCGCGGTGTTGGCCGTGCTGGGCTATTCGGTGAACGAATCGGTGGTGATTTTTGACCGGATCCGCGAAAACTTCCGCCGTTACCGCAAGATGAATACGCAGGAGATCATCGACAACGCCATCACCTCGACCATCAGCCGCACCATCATCACCCACGGCTGCACCCAGCTCATGGTGTTGTCCATGCTGCTGTTTGGCGGTGCCACCCTGCATTACTTTGCGCTGGCGCTGACGATTGGTATTTTGTTCGGCATTTACTCCTCGGTGTTTGTGGCCGCAGCCATTGCCATGTGGCTGGGTATCAAGCGCGAAGATCTGATCAAGGGACCGGCCAAAAAAGAAGAAGACCCTAACGACCCCAACGCCGGAGCAACGGTTTAATATTCCGTTCAATATGCTAACGTCATCGTCCAGTTTGGCCTCGCGCATAGCTCTCGGCAGGGCAGTGCGCGAGCGTTATCTGGCCGATGTCAGTGGCGCCATGGTCGAGATTGGCGATGCCGTGCAGGGGCGCTGGACAGAACTGGTGTCCGAAGTCTGCCTGAGTCGCGAATCCCAGCTGCGCCGTGATGCCTGGACGGCTTATAAGTCAGCGCAGCCGCTCTGGGTCGAGCGCACGCTGAAGGAATGGCGAGCCTGCCTAGATCCCGTCCAAGAAAAGCCGGAAGTCACACTCCAGGATTTTGCCGGCCTGGAACTGGTGGGCACCGATGTCATGGAAAACAAGATCCTGGCCTCGCGCATGGTGCTGGCCGTCAACGATGCGGTCATTGGCGAACTCGACGACCTGCGTGTGCGCATCAAGCACATGGAAGGCCTGAAAGATCTGGATAGCCGCGATTTGCTGCGCCCCGAGGTGCTGGTGCTGTTGATGGTGGAGCAGTGGCCTCGCTCCGGCATGTCACCCGATTACTGGGGCCGTGTCAGCGAGGTGGTGCAAGCCGTTTTGGTAGCCCGCATGAAGCCGGCCTATAGACTGGCCAACAGCACGCTGATAGATCACGGCATCCTGCCAGTCATTGGCCTGAAGGACCGCGTCAGTGCGCCACGCGTGTTAGCCAGCGCGGCGCAGCGCTTGTTCACGCAACCGTCTGATGAATACGATGGCGCGGACCTGGTGCAGGAAGGCGATCATGCCCAGCCTGCATCTGGCCTGTCGGCGGCTGGCCGCAGCAGCGGATTTTCGGGTGGACGCCGGACCTTGCGTGCCAGTACCGTAAGCCCGAGCAGGCCGATTGAAGCCGTTCCAACGCATTCCGCAGCCGAGGAAACCCGTTTGCTCACGGCCGGCACGCCCTTGGCGCGCGCCAGGCAGCGGGCACAGGGACTTGCCGCACAGGTCAAGGGCATTTTTGTCAGCGCTGCTGGCACCGACTTTTCCGCAACGCAGCCCTACCGGCCCTCACCCGTACTGAGTGCGGCGATTTCGCCGCAGGCCGTCGCCGCCCAGCTTGCTGCGGGAGGCTCGCTGTACCAGGACTACAGCGCCGCCGGTGTGGCACGGGTCGCCGTCGATCTGCTTGAAAAGACCGCCGAACTCAAGAAAAAAGCGGAATCCAAGAGCGAGAAGGCGACCATTGAAATTGTCGCACTGATGTTTCAGGCGATTCTGGCCGAGGAGCGCATTCCGCCCGGTGTCCGCGTTTGGTTTGCGCGCCTGCAAATGCCGGTATTGCGCGTGGCCTTGGGCGATGTCGACTTTCTGGGAAGTGCCGACCACCCGACGCGCCTGCTGATTGACCGCATGGGCTCCTGCGTCATGGGCTTTGACGGCACTGGCGTGCAGGTCTCTGCCATGGAGACCGAGGTCAAGCGCATTGTGCAGGTGATCGAGCAGTACCCGGAAACCGGCAAGAAGGTCTACAAGATCGTTTACGAAGAATTCCAGCGCTTCCTCGCCAAATTTCTGACCGAAACGCAGGCCACGCAAAAGGTCGTCAGCGTGGCGCAGCAGGTGGAACAAAAGGAAACGCTGGCGATTCAGTACACCATCGAGATGCGCGACATGCTCAAGGACATGCCGGTGCGCGACGAGATCCGCGACTTCCTGTTCAAGGTCTGGGCCGAGGTGATGGCAGTGTCTGCGCTGCGCAAAGGCCCCCGGCACGAGGACACCTTGTTGCTGAAAAAAAGCGCCACCGACCTGATCTGGGCGGCGAGCGCCAAGCCTGGCCGCGCCGAGCGCGCAAGGGTGATACAGGACCTGCCCAATCTGCTGCTGCGCCTGCGCTCTGGCATGACGCTGCTGGCCTTGACGCCGGATGAGCAGGAGGCCCATGTCAATACCATCAGCGATACCCTGGCCGATGCCTTTTTGTCCAAGACACAGGCCATTCCCCAGGACAAGATCGATGCCATGGCACAGCGCCTTGGTAACCTCGAGGATTTTGTCAGTGACGACGTCATGGGGGACGTGCCGCTGGATTCGGAAAGCCTGGAGATGATGTTGGGCATCGATGCCTCCTCGATCGAGGTGGTGTCAGCCGGTGGCTCCAAGCCCGTGGCTGCGATGCTGGCTTGGGCATCGGAGTTGCAGTTGGGGTCCTGGTTTACGCTGGACCACCACACCCAGATTACCCAGATTCAATATGTCTGGCGCAGCGAGCGTAAGCATTTGAATCTGTTTGCCGCCACCAACGGAAAAAGTTTCCTGATTCAGGCCGGTCGCCTGGCGGCTTATTTGCAGGCCGGCCTGCTGTTGCCCCATGAGGAAGAGGCCCTGACGGTGCGTGCCACGCGCGATGCGCTAGCCAAAATCGAAGCCAACCCCGAGCGACTCATAGAGTAACTGTGATCCCACGTAGTGGGCAAGCGTGGGGGTCAGTGGATCACGCGGTCGGTGTTGTCGCTGCAGAGTTCGTCCAGCAGCAGGGCATCGGGTTCCTGACCAAAGCGCCAGTACACCAGCAGCACAATGATCTTCAGGTCATCCAGCGCCACCGGGCCACCGGGTGCGGCCATGGCACGTTCGATCACCACCTCACGCAGCTCGGCTGACATTTGGCAGGCGCTTTCCAGAAAGCTCAGGAAACCCAGCGACTGCAGGCCCAGGTGGTTTTGTTCGTGGCGCGGATAAATGCGCACGCTCTCCGGCCGCGGCTGCATCAACCATGGCAGCAGCGGCGAAGCATGGGCGGCCCCATCCAAGCCCTCGAGCCAGGTAAGAGCCTCTCCGATTTCGTCCGATTCAAAGCCCACCGCGCTGAGTTTTCGCTGCAGATGCGCCGGCTCTGGGCAGGATTCTCCGGGGTCATAGTTTTCATACACAAAGGCAAGAACTTCAAACATGAGCCCACTATAGCGCTTAAAAAATGTCTGATTCGGGATCGCCGGACTTGCCCCCTTTATCTGGCGTTCAGTGCGGCTTGCAAGGCCGGTTCAGGCCCGCACCATGCGCTGAAACAGCCCTCCAGGACGCCGCGCCACCAGCCCCTGCAATTCCAGCGTCATCAGGCCTGCCAACAGCTCCGGCGTGGGCAGGCCGGTGCGGGCCTGCAAGGCATCCAGGCCGACAGGGTCGTGACCCAGAGCCTGCAGCAGCACGGGCTCGTCCGCATCGGCTGTCAAAGTGGCATAGGCAGGTACGCGCTCAGGGGCACTGTCCGGCCCCAACTCTTCGAGCACATCTTGCGCACTCTCCACCAGCTTGGCACCCTGCTTGAGCAGGGTATGGCAACCGTGGGACTGGGTCGAGTGGATCGAGCCCGGAACGGCAAACACCTCGCGCCCCTGCTCGGCCGCCAGTCGGGCGGTAATCAGCGAACCCGATTGCAGGGCCGCCTCCACCACCAGGGTGCCGCGCGACAGGCCCGAAATGATGCGGTTGCGCATCGGAAAGTTTTGCGCCAGGGGCGGCGTGCCCAGAGGGAATTCGCTCAGCAGCAGGCCGCGCTCTGCGATGCGTTGCGCCAACTCGCGGTGCCGGGTGGGATAGACCCGGTCCAGACCGGTGCCCACCACTGCCACCGTGGCCAGGCTGCCTGCTGGCGCGCCGTCTAGTGCGCCCTCATGGGCGGCACCGTCCACGCCCAAGGCCATGCCGGAGACAATGGTCAGCCCAGCCTCGGACAGCGCCCTGGCAAATTCCCGGCTATTGGCCAGGCCCTGCGGACTCGGATTGCGGCTGCCGACCACGGCAAGGCAGGATGCGGCATTGAGCAGATTTTCGCTCCAGGCCGAGGCCATTCCCATGGCGTAGAGCAGCAGGGGTGGGTCTTCGGTCTGGAGCAGGCTTTGCGGATAGAGCGCGTCACCCAGTGTCAGTATGCGTCGACGTAGCGGATCGGCGTTGAGCCAGTTCCAGGTGTACTCCAGCAGGGCCGCCAGGCCTTCGGGTTCGCTTTGCAGCGCCGCCGCCTGAGCCGGACCGACCAGGGTGCAGAGTGCGGCATGGCTTTGCGAAAAGACGTTACCGGGCAGGCCCAAGGCCGCCAGTAATTTGCGGGCGCTGGAGTTGCCGATGCCGGGCGTTAGCAACAGCTGCAGCCAGTCTGCGAGTTCCTGATGTTCCATTCGCACATTGTGCCCCAGCGAGCGCCACGCAGTGCGCGGACGTGGCAGTTCAGCCCAGCGCCGCTATTAACGTATCCCTGTGAAACGGTTTGACTAGCAAGGGCCATGGCACATCGCCTCGGTTGGTGGCGGTCTCTCTGGAAAAGCCGGACATCAGCAGGATCTTCATCTTCGGGTACAGGACGCTGGCTTTTTCGGCCAGGCCAAGTCCGTCCGACTCTCCGGGCATGATGATGTCGGTGAGCAGGACATCAAAAGACCTGACCCCCAGCAGCGTGAGCGCATCTTGTGCGGAATTCGCCAGCACAGCAGTGTGCTCTTCTGCCTTGGCCCATTCCCGGACTATTTCCGCCAGGGCCGGTTCATCATCGACAATCAGAATTCTGAGCTTGCCATTGGCTGCGTTGCGCTGGATGGGTATGGCAGAGGACGCGGTCATCACTTTAGACGCGATCAAGGGGTTTGCCAGTGGCAGGACCATTTCAATGGTCGTACCTTTGCCCTCTTCGCTTTCAATCTTCATGGTGCCGCCGGATTGCTTGGCAAAGCCCGCCACCATAGACAGGCCCAGACCGGTGCCAAGGCCGCGCTCTTTGGTAGTGAAAAATGGTTCGGTGGCACGCTTGCGAACCGCCTCCGGCATTCCTGCCCCAGTGTCCTTGACCGCCAGCACGGCTCTGCCGTCCGCGATGTCCAGACCCAGCGTGAGGGCGCCGCCCTGTGGCATGGCGTCTTTGGCGTTCACAATCAGATTCAGAAGCACCGCCTCCAGCCCCGCTTCATCGACTTCAACATGGACGATGGTACTTGGAGGCTTCATTTCAAAGTCGATGCGCTGACCCAAAGCATGACGCAGCAAGGGCGAAATGCGCTCAATCAGGGCCCAGAGATCAATCGTTGCGGGCAACAAGGGCTGCTTGCTGGCAAAGGCCAACAATGACGTCACTAGGCCCACTCCGCGCTGTGCAGCCCCGGAGGCAACCTCCAGCCTTTTGAATCCAGCTTCACTGAGACCTTCCGACTTTAAAAGCTCCTGGTTGCCAACAATGATGGCCAGCAGATTGTTGAAGTCGTGCGCCATCCCGCCCGTGAGTTGCCCGATGGATTCGAGCTTCTGCGCCACTCGCGCACGCTCCTCGGCCATCTTGCGATCGTGGATGTCAGTGCCGGTTTGCAGAAAGTAAACGCCACCATCGGCCGGGTCTTCCACCCGCGTAATCTGCGACGAATACCATAGGTAAGCGCCATCGGACCTGCGTTTGCGGTATTCGCAGGAATCTTCACATTGCCCCCCAAATATTGCATGGGTAACAAGTTCTTTCACACGGTCTCGGTCGTCCGGATGTATGGCGGCCAGCACCCAATCAAAGCCCTTGGCTTGATCTACCGCGCTGGGACCGGCGTATTCAATGGTGCGGCGGTTGGTCCAGATGATGTTGCCCTGCGCATCGATGCGTGCGATCGATTGGGGCACCATTTCAATGAGTTGATTGAAGCTCCGCTGGCTCGCCAGCAGCTTGCGCTGCCGCAGGACACCAAAAATCAACAAGCAGGAAAGCACCACGATCAGCACGCCTACCAAGGCAGCCGCCCCGATGTAGCCACGTACTTTTGCGTGGACTTCCCCCTCCATGCCGGCGACCGAGGAACCCGCCAGGATGATGATGTCGTAAGGGTCAATGGTGCGGTAGCACACGGAGCGCTGTATTCCATCGGAGGCAGCGACAGCCGTGTAGCACCCCACCGCAGCCTTCTTCAGTTCCGTGAACAACTGCGACTTGCGGGTATCGCCGCCATACACCAGATTGCCGCCGTTGAGCCGCAAGAGCGTGTAGCCGTTGCGCCCCATGATGGCACGCGTGGCATCGGGCCCCATGCTGGTCTTGGCAAACGGGTCTGTGAAAAGGTCGGGGTCCACCGTCATGTTCAGGACGCCGCCAAAAGAGCCGTCCTGCTTGGTGATGCGCCTGGTCAGCGGCAGCACCCATTTGCCGGTTGCACGACTCTGAATGGGGGCACCCACATGCAATTGATCATTTGGGTCGGTCTTATGCGCTTGAAAAAACTCCCGATCCGCAACGTTGATTCTGGGTTGCGCATCATTGACATTGCGTGCAGACGACAAAACGATGTAGCCAGACACGTCCACCATGGACACGCGGGGGCTGAGTTCATGGTCCACCTTCATTTCATCCAGGCGGCGTAGCAATTCTTGCTGGGTTAGTCCAGGTTTCTCTACAAAGTCCTTGCGAACGACCAGCAATACCTTGTCCAGAGACGCTAGCAGGCTGCGAATGCGCACCACGTCCGAAAGCACAATCTTGCTGTTGATGTCTTGGATGCTCGCAAATGTGTTTGCACGCTCTTGACTGACGATTTGCTGCACCAAGCCGAATACAGCGGCCAGGATCAGGGCCGCCCCCACCGTGATCGCCCAGATCATCTGACCGGAGTGACCGAGGCCCTTGAACCAGCGGAGCAGCCTGTTTGAAGTCGGACTCATGCAGTCAGCCCCAGGCCAGACAGCAAATCCTCTCTGGTGAATGGCTTAGTCAGGGCTCCACGCATGTTCAAACCGATGCCGCTGCCGTAGATCTTGGCGGCCAATACGATGGACGAGTCGTGCCCGCTGGTTACCAGTATGGAGCTACTGCTTCCAATGGCCGCCAACTTGTCCATGATGTCAAAGCCCTCAATGTCCGGCAGGGACAGGTCTAGTACGATGGCCTTGAAGCTCAGCAGGCGTGGACTTTCAAAGAGTTCAGCGCCAAGGTTGAAGACCTCAACACCCAGGTCACAGGAGGAGAGCATGTCTCTCACCAGTTCCGCCATGTACGGATCATCCTCGACGACTGCGTAGAACGACCGATCAGCGCTGGTTGTCATATTCAATGCCGGAAGGCAGGCGTAAAAGCCAGCATGGCCAGCATGGCCCGCATGGTTTGGCTGGGATGTTGCATCGGCTTTGCCCTCGTATATTGCTTTTTAGGAAGATGCCTCAATCACCAAGGCAATCCATATTCAGCTTTACGTTATCCGAAAAGCAAGACGGCACAGCCTTGCGTGCGGTATCAAACACACATGCCCATAGGGGGTATGGGCCGACCGTGCAGGGCATCTGGATTGGGACAGTGACCGGTTTGGAGTAGGTAAATCAAAAGCCTTAACTTCGGCTTCCATCTTCAAGCAGACCGCTACCCACACCACGGGTAGGATTCAACCGGACCCATTCCACAAGAATGCCAACCAAGCGAACCACCCAGCAATTCGGCATTACCTTAGCCTCCGAAATGGCGGGGCTCGTGAAATCAAAGGCCGCTCCTAGCGATTACGCCACTGAAAGTGAAGTGATCCGGGATAGCGTCTCGCCCTTGCCACCGGCCCCGCCCCGCGCCCTACAGGTGGCGTTCAAGTTTTAGGCGAAATGCGTGTAAATCACCCGAATGGGGGATAGACCGTCGATAAAAATTCGATAAAAATGAACTATTCCTTGCATGGTGGTCCATGCATGCGCTCTGGGTGAACTTGCGCACGAGGGAAACATGCTTGAAGACGGAGTCGAAATGAATGCACGCAACCCCGATGCAATGACGGTATCAGACGGCGATCCCAGCGAAGCACAGATGCATTCCCGTGCCGAGGAGAAGTTCAGGGTGTTGTTTGAAGATTCGCCGGTTGGCATGGCGATGGTCGATCACGCCACCGGAGAATTTTTGGAAGTCAATCGGTCGGTTCTGCAATCCACCGGATATACCCGCGAAGAATTTCTTCAACTGAGCTTTTGGCAAATCACGCCCCAGCAGTATGCGGAACAGGAAATCGCGCAAATCAAAGAGCTCAATCGTGTGGGGCAATTCGGGCCCAATGAAAAGGAATACATCCGAAAGGATGGCACGCGTTACCCGATCAAAATCAGCGGCTCCATCATGACCAACGTCGATGGCCGCAAGGTGGTCTGGGGGATCATTGAAGACATCACCGAGCGCAAGCGTGCCGAAGCGGAGTTGTCTAAATACCGCAATCACCTGGAGAATCTGGTGGAAGAGCGTTCTGAGGCGCTTTCTGTGGCCAAGGACGCTGCCGATGCGGCCAGTCGGGCCAAGACCGTGTTCCTGCGCACTATAAGCCACGAATTGCGAACGCCCTTAACCGGCATCTTTGGCATGATTGGCTTGGTTCAGCACAAGGTGGCTGACCCGACCTTGTCGGGGTATTTGGGCCAGGCCATGGTGTCGGCCGAAAGACTGCAGGTGCTGGTGGATGATTTGCTCGAGATCTCCGGAATGGAGTCTTCGCAATTGGTGCTGGAAAAGCTAGTATTCACCCTGGAGCCGGTGCGTTCGCACATGCAAAACCACTTGGAACAAAATGCGGTAAAAAAGGGTTTGAGCGCCAGCGTTGATATTTCCCCTGAACTGTCTTCGCTTCGTTTGCGGGGCGATCAGCAGCGTCTGATGATGGTGTTGCTGCAGCTTGCCAATAATGCAGTCAAATTTACCGACAATGGCTCGGTCGCTTTGAGCGCCAGTGTCATCGAAAATAATCCATCCGATGTGCTACTTCGCTTTGAGATCACGGACACTGGAATAGGCATCTCTGCCGAACATGAAAGCCGGATATTTGCGCTCTTTGAACAGCTAGACAGTTCGCCAAGTCGAAAGCATGGAGGAACGGGACTGGGCCTCAGCCTGTGCCAGCGTCTGGTCGAGATGCTGGGCGGCTCCATCGGTGTCAGCAGTGAGTTGCAGGTGGGCAGCAGCTTCTGGTTTACTGCGCGCTTTGAAAGGGCCGGGGACTAACTGCAGTTCGGGCCAGCAAGCTCTTGCCTCTGGTAATCGCAGCCGCGCCTTGGCGCTTCAGGCCTGCGGCGCGCGCACGGACGGGTACACGTGAATCGGTATCACCGCCGATGCGGTGTAACTGGGGCAGGCGTAGCGGTCTATGTCCCACTGGTTCAAGGGGAAGGAGCCGCAATTGGAGAGCTTGCGAAACGGCGAGTGGTAGATGCCGCACTGGTATTTGTCGTTGCCGATGGGCTCGAGAAAAACGCAGCGGCGATCCATGCAGCAGTTACCGCATTGCACGCACTCACCGTGGATTTCCTGGGGTACCTCGGAGGCGCGGCCCATCACGTCATCAAAGTAGTGTTGCGCCGGGCCTTCCTTGAGCGCGGCGATGTGGATGCGCACCTTGCGCAAGGTCTCAGCGTAGTTCCGCACATATTTGCTGCGCAGGAACAGAAGCGATGCCAGCAAGGGCATCAGCGGCAGGAACAAATACAGGCTGAGCAAATAGAGCTGGGCAGCAGCGGGCGCGACAATTTTTCTCAAACCTGATTCTCCGAAAGCTTTTCATACAAGCGTCGTAATTTAAGCAAACGGCAAGTAAACGGCGTGACAGTTTGATGGCAAGCAAAAGCTGTGGCCTAGGTGGCTCACTCCAGGCCATCCTCCGCCTTGGCGCAATGGCTTTTGCCCTGACCCACCCGGCAATGGAACACCGGTCGGCCCTGGGTGTTGTATTCCGTGAGCAACCACGCATCCTTGGCGCCCGCGGGTCTGCGGTCCAGGGTGGCGAAGCCAAAATCGGCGCTGGCCACATAGTCACCGACCTGCACGCCCGGATACAGGCTCAGTCCCTCGGGGTAGCTCAGGGGCAGCTGGGTGTCGGTGCTGGAGCCCGAATTGCCCAGCACCAGCGAAGTCGGATGGTCGCTGACAAAGTTGATGGCCTCAAAGGCGTGAATATGTCCGGCCAGCGTCAGCTGCACACCTTGGGGAAACAGGCGTTGCGGAAAGCTGGCCTCAAACACCGATTGCAGGCCCTGGTTGCCCGCGGCCGCCGCCTTGCCTGAGCGCCAGCCCGAGGACAGCGCCAGCAGCGGATGGTGGCTGACAAAAAAATTGGCAGGAGCCTTTCGCATCAGTTGGCGCGCTAGGGCCAGCGCGTCGGCGTATTTCTGGAATGCGAGATCCGTCTCTGCATAGGGCTTGCCAGCGGTTTTGGACGAATCAAACACGATCAGCTGCGTGTGTTTGCTCAGCGCCACCGCATAGGGCTCTGAGAAGTCGGCGTCGGCATCGTTGGCCGGATCATCACAGGAACGCAGCTCGCTCCAGGGCGATGGATCCATAAACCGGAACCAGCCCTGACCGGCACGCCAGCAGGACTCATGGTTGCCCCGCACAAACACCCAGGGCGCGGCACGCAACAAGGGGCTGGCCGGTATAAAAAAGTCCTCGCGCCAGGCGCCGTCACCATAGCCCCAGGCCGCACCCGCGCAGCCCGCGTTGCCCTCGGGGCATGGGCTTTCGCGGTAATGGAGGTCGCCCACGTGCACCACCAGGTCGGGCTTTAGGGCGGCGGCGCTCATTGCCACTTGGGCCAGGGGCCAGGCCACGGCGTCGTTGCAGTCCTGAAACGCCTGTTCGGCCGCCTTCATGCGGCAACCGGTGTCGCCTATCAGCACGATGCGGTGGATGTGGGCGTGCGGCGCCGGCACCGGCTGGCCGGCCACGCGCGCCGTTTTTGCGCCCTTGGGCCAGCGCGCCTCGCACACGCGCTCCTTGAACTCTACCGGGCCTGCATCGGTCTTGGCCTGGTCTGGGCGGGCTGCCAGGCTTTGCGGCGCCACGCGCAAGCGCATCGGGCGCTCGGCGTGCTGATCGAACCGAATGCCAGGGCATGCCGCGTCTTGCGTCAGGGCGCGAACCAGGGTCTGATTTTTCCAGGCCTGTACCGTGAAGACGGTATCTGGCGCTGCCAGCGCCAGGCCAGGTACAAGCAACAGTCCGAATATCCATTTTTTCAGACCGCTAGGAAGCCAGGGCTGTGCCCTCTTGAACGCCAGCAGTGCGGCGCGCAGCTCAACGCAGGTCAATCGATTTCTATTTTTCATACCCGGAGCTTAGCAAGCCTGCGCGACGCGCAGATGGCAGGACCGGTTGGCCTGCGCGGCCTACCGCAGCGACGCAGACACCGGACGAAGGCGCGGTGGATCTGGTTTGCTGATCGGGCGCGAGCCGCCGGAACACCAAGGCTCGCTCGAAACTGCCCTGGTGCGTCTGGTACACCAGGGCCGAGCAGGGCTTTGCCGCCGCTCAGGCCACGCTGGGGCTGATGTATTCCAGTGGGCAGGTGCTGGATGCAGGACCATGGCGCAGCGAGCGCCTCTCGTTCGGTATCAGCTAGCCAATCAGCGCCACTGCCTTGATCTGAACCCACACAAGTTTGCCGGACTCCAATTCCAGTGCCGCAGCCGAGCGCCGCGTCAGGCGCGCCAGCAGGGGCGATTGGCCCAGGCGCAGGCGCAGCAGCGACAGAGCCGGGTGGTAGTCACCGGCCATCTGCTCCACCGTGGCCGGCAGGCAGTTCTGGATGCTGGTGCCAACCACCGGGGCCAGCGCAATACTGACATCGCGCGCCAGTATGCGCACCCGCACCGCGTGGCCTACTGCATGGCCGCCGTCGCGCACCCACAGGCTGCCGCCGGGAAACTCCACGCGCGCCAGATGCCAGGCGGTGTCACGCTCCACCACCACGGCGCGCAGCACCACACCGGCGTCTTCGCCCAGGTGTATGGGCAGGTCCAGGCGCGCCAGTGTTTCGGTCAGCGGTCCGGCGGCAACAGTGCGGCCCTCCTGCATCAGCACAATGTGGTCGGCCAGGCGCGCCACCTCGTCCGGTGCGTGGCTGACATAGACCACCGGAATATCCAGCTCGTCGTGCAGGCGCTCCAGATAGGGCAGAAATTCCATTTTGCGAGCAATGTCGAGCGCAGCCAGCGGCTCGTCCATCAGCAACAGGCGCGGGCTGGTCAGCAGGGCGCGGGCAATCGCCACGCGCTGGCGCTCGCCACCCGACAGGCCTTGCGGCATACGCTCCAGAAGATGGGCGATGCCCAGCAGCTCGACCACGCTACCCAGTTCGATGCGTCGCTCGGTCTTCTGCACGCGCGCCTGGCCGTACTGCAGGTTGCGCCGCACGTTCAGGTGCGCAAACAGGCTGGCCTCCTGAAACACATAGCCCAGCGGGCGCTGGTGCGTGGGCCTGCAGTGCTCGTCGTCTTGCCAGACTTCGCCGTTCACCGTCAGCTGGCCTTGGTCAGCGCGCGTGAGCCCGGCCATGCAGCGCAACAGCGTGGTCTTGCCGCAGCCCGAGGGGCCGAACAGGGCTGTGACGCCCTTGCCCGGCAGCTGCAGATCCACGTCCAGAGTGAAGCCGGCGTAGCGGTGGTGAAAGCGCGCCTGGATTTCTTCGCTCATGGCTGGCGGTTCCAGCCGCGGCTGTAGAGCAGCAGCAGGACGGCAAACGAGAACACCAGCATGCCACTGGCTAGCCAGTGCGCGTTGGCGTATTCCAGCGCCTCTACATGGTTGTAAATCGCCATGGACAGCACCTGGGTCTTGCCCGGGATGTTGCCGCCAATCATCAGCACCACGCCGAACTCACCGACGGTGTGCGCAAAGCCGAGCACGGCGGCGGTGACAAAGCCGGGCCGAGCCAGCGGCAGGGCCACCGTCACAAAGGCATCCCAGGGCGATGCGCGCAGCGTGGCAGCTGCCTCCAGCGGGCGCTCGCCCAGGGCGCTAAAGGCTTGTTGCAGGGGTTGCACGACAAACGGCATGGAGTAGATGACGGAGGCCACGACCAGGCCAGGGAAGGTGAAGGGCAGCAGGCCAAGGCCCAGCCACCGGGTGAAATGGCCCACCGGGCCCTGCGGCCCCATCAGCACCAGCAGGTAAAAGCCCAGCACGGCCGGTGGCAGTACCAGCGGCAGGGTGACGACTGCGCCCACCACGCTGCGCAGCGAAGAGCGGCTGCGCGCCAGCCACCACGCAATGGGAGTGCCCAGAATGAGCAGCAGCAGGGTGGACAGCGCGGCGAGCTTGGCGGTCAGCGCAATGGCGGTGAAATCGTCTGGGGACATGGAAGCGGCAGGCTAATTTTCTTTGGCAAAGCATTGACTGTAGTCGCTGTAGTCGCTGCACTCACCGCAGGACGGTGCCGGGCAGACATAAATGGTTTCGCCCACAGCAGCCATAGGCCACGATGTGCGCCAGCCACAGCGCATCGAGGTCTGCAGGTGGCGCAGTGGCTCGCGGCACTTGTGTGATGGGTTCCAATCAAACTCTTGACTCATGCTTTAGCAAGGATGCGAGCCAGTTCCGCGCCCGCTGCACCGGTGCTGGGCGCTAGCCTTTACGGCAATTCGTAGCCGAAGGATTTGATGATGGCTTTGGCCTTGTCGCCCTTGAGGTACTTCATCAGCGCGTCGACCGCGGGCTTGCCCTTGCCCGGTGTCAAGACGACGGCGTCCTGACGGATGGACGTGTAGAGCTTGGCGGGTACCAGCCAGGAGGAGCCGTCGATTTTGCCGTCCTTGAGCACCTGCGACAGCGCCACAAAGCCCAGCTCGGCATTGCCGCTGCTGATGAACTGGTAGGCCTGGGTAATGTTTTCGGCCGTCACGATCTTGGGCTGCACTGCTTCATACGCACCGATGGCCTTGAGCGTTTCAATGCCGGCCGCGCCATAGGGCGCCAGCCACTCTGTCCCACGGCTTCCTTCACCAGCCTAGCCGGGGTCTCGTCATCGGCGGCCAGCAGGATCTCAAACGTCGCATACAAAGTCCTTGATAGGAACACAAAATTCATTCTGCAGAGTGAATCGATTACGTTCCGCTTGCAATTTCCCAGCAAATGGATCGTCCACTGCCATTGCACGCGTTGCCAGCGCGCATGACTGCGCCTTCGTGAGCTGGGTCGGGGCGGGCACGCCTTAAGTCCAGAGAACGCAAAGCGCCGGAACATTGAGGGTCAGATAATCAGGCATTTTCAACGCCCTCGGTGTGCTCTATGAAATTAGGTGTTTGGCTGGCGCTACGCAGACTTTGCCACCAGTGTTCGTACCAGGTGCGCGTGACCGTCTTCCTGTTGCTGGGCGCAATGAGTGCCCAGGCCATTGGCCAGGAGGACAGCCCGCAGTCGCTGGCAAGCCGCTACCAGACCCTGCGCGCTGAACTGGCCTCCAATGCGCTGGGCCTGCCGCTGCGGATTGAATCGCGCGAGCAGGGCGACCTGGTTCAGGGCGAGGTCTATGCCCTGCTGGAGCGGCCCTTTGGCGAGCTGCAATCCCGCATCACGCTGCCTCAGCCCTGGTGTGAACTGGCCTTGCTGCATATCGACATTTCGGCCTGCACCCACACGCAGGTCTCGGCGCAGGATTGGATTACTTTTTATAGCGCCGGAAAATCCTATGCCACACCTGAACGCTCCTATGCGCTGCAGTTTGACTTTCAGAAATTGCAGGCCCGCAGCGACTATGTCCAGCTGCTGCTGCAGTCCGACTCAGGCCCGTTTGGCACCAGCGACTACCGCATTACGTTGGCTGCCATTCCGGTGCCACAGGGCAGCTTTTTGCGCATGAGTTACGCCTTCCGATCGTCAACGGTGAGTCGGTTGGCGACCCAAATCTATTTGTCCACGCTGGGCCGCGACAAGCTTGGTTTCACCGTGGTGGGCAGCCTGCCCGATGGCAGTCCGGATTACATACGCGGCATGCGGGGCGTGATCGAGCGCAATGTGCTGCGCTATTACTTTGCACTGCAGGCCTTTATGGAGTCGCAGGATCTGCCACCGGCACAGCAGTTTGCGCATGCCAGTGAACGCTGGTTTGATCTGGCCGAGCGCTACCCGCGGCAATTACATGAGATGGAGCGTTCGCACTACCTGGACATCAAACGGCGCGAGTATGAGGAACAGCTTGGGCGTTTGCTGCCCTAGAAAGACCGCTGCAGCCGTTTCATGCCTTGCGTTGGACTGGCTTGGCAGCAGAACGTCTGCGTCCGGCGGCACCAGCGACCAGCGCCAGCCCTGCCAGCATCAAGGCCCAGCTCTCGGGCTCGGGGACCGCAGAGACGGTCATGCTCAGGCGGCCATCGGTGGCCAGATGGGAGAAGTCCAGCAGACTGCGGTCAATGCCGGTGACGCTGATCATGTCGTAGCCGTTTTTCGCGTTGCCGAACGATCCCTTGAAGCTGTCAAAACCAAACAGCGCAAAGCTGCTTCCCTGCAAGGGCGCAAAACCGCTGAGAAACACCAGATCTAATGTGCCGTGGAAGTTCAGGGTGTTGACGCCCAGCAACTGGTCGTACTGCGTGCCAGTCGTGCCGCCAGACAGTTGCAGGGTCAGGGTGGAGCCCTTCAGGAACGACACGTTGCCGTCGTTAAATTGCAGCGCTGCCGGGCTGTTGCCGGCTTGCAGGCCGGCGCTGAAAGCAACATTTCCGGCGTAGCTGCCAATGCCGTTCACATTGTCCATAAAGCTCAGGGTGCCACCTGTGCCGCTGACGCTGCCATTGTTGCTAAAGCTGCCCTTGATGCTGCTGTTGCCGCTGAAGCTCAGGGTATTGCCTTTGGCCAGGTTGATGCCGTTGATGCTGCTCAGTGTGCCACCCGCACCTATTTTGGTGAGCAGTCCGAGTTGCGCCTGATCTGCCGAAAGCAGCTGTACGTTCTGATTTCCTACCTTCAGCGTGCCGCCAAAGGCATAGCCGCCGTTGGCATTTGCATTGCCCAACGCCAAGGCGCCGCCGCTGGCGCTGATGCTGTTGTCAACCCCACCGCTGACATTGCCCAGCACCGAGCCGAAGCCAACCACGCTGCCGGTGTTGTGCAGGTCTATGGTGCCGTTGCTGGCCAGGGTACCGCCTTGGAGCAGCAGGGTTTTTGTAGCCAATTGCCCACCGTTGAATTCCAGCCGCTTGTCACTGCCCACCGTGAGTGCATTTTGTATCCGCAGCGTTTGCCCAGCGCCCAGCTTGGTGTTGCTTTCCAGCAGGCCGGTGCCCAGGCTGGCATCGCCCGACAGGTCCAGCGTGCCTTGGGTCCATTGAAAGGCGCCGTCGCTGCCGTAGGAGCCGCTGGTCTGCAGCGTGCCGCCATTGAGGTTCAGGCTTTTTGCGCTGAGCGTGCCTCCCCGTATCGCCAGGGTATTGCCATTGCCAATGCTCAGATGGTTTTCGACCGTGAGCGTCTTTCCCGTGCTCAGGGTGGTCGTGCTGTCCAGCAGGCCGGTGCCAACGGCTGCATCGCCGGTGAAACCCAGAGTGCCCTTGATCCAGTTGAACAGGCCCCCTGCGGTGAAGCCGCCGCTGCTTTGCAGGGTGCCACCGTTCAGCGTCAGCATCCCGGCAGTGACGCTGCCGCCCTGAACCGCCAAGCTATTGCCCGAGGTAATGCTGAGCTCCTTGGCTACGTTCAGTGTTTTGCCTGCATCCAGCGTGGTGTTGCTTTCCAGCAGGCCGGTGCCAATGCTGGCATTGTCGGTGAAACCCAGAGTGCCCTTGATCCAGTTGAACACGCCGCCTGCGGTAAAGCTGCCGTGCGTCAGCAGGGTTCCACCGTTCAGCGTCAGCATCCCGGCAGTGACGCTGCCGCCGTTGGTCTCCAAGATTTTGCCGCTGTCAATGCTCAGATTGTTTTCGACCGTGAGCGTCTTTCCCGTGCTCAGCGCAGTGTGGCTGTCCAACAGGCCGGAGCCAACGCTGGCATTGCCGGTCAGATTCAACGTGCCCTGGAGCCACTTGAACAGGCCCCCTGCGGTGAAGCTGCCGCTGCTTTGCAGGGTGCCACCGTTAAGCGTCAGCGTTGCGGCTTTCACGCTACCGCCCTGAACCGCCAAGCTCTTGCCCGAGGTGATGCTGAGGTCCTTGGCTACGTTCAGTGTTTGTCCATCGCCCAGCGTGGTGTTGCTTTCCAGCAGGCCGGTGCCAACGCTGGCATTGTCGGTGAAACCCAGAGTGCCCTTGATCCAGTTGAACGCGGCGCCTGCGGTGAAGCCGCCGCTGCTTTGCAGGGTGCCACCGTTAAGCGTCAGCGTTGCAGCACTGACGCTGCCGCCATTGATTTGCAAGATCGCGTTATTGCCAATGCTCAGGGTGTTGGCAACCTTCAGCGCCATGCCAGAGTCCAGCGTGGTGGTGTTGGCCAGCAGGCCCGTGCCAACGGCTGCATCGCCGGTAAAGCCCAAGACGCCCTTGACCCAATTGAACACACCACCGTTGGCCACAGTGCCACTGGCCAGCTGCAGCGTTCCGCCGTCCAGCTTGACCACGCTGCGTGCGCCTACGCTCAATGTTTGTGTGTTGACCAGGCCCGAGTCCAGTATGTTCAGGCTGCCAGTCTGGCCGGCGCGGGTGCCGAGCTTCAGCGTGCTTGCGTTATTCCATTGCGAGCCAGCACCGCTGACCGTGGCAGAGGAGCCTGCAGCCGAGCCGATCTCGCCGGTGTAGCTGTTGACCACCGCCCCATCGGCAACGTTCAGCGTGCCATTGCCGCGATTGCCAATGGTCAGAGCCGATTGGATATTCCACTGAGAGCCGGTGCCCGTTACGTTCAGGCTGTCATCGCTTTTGAGATTGACTCCCACATCGCCGTTGAAGCCGTTGACAATCTGGCCTTGGCCAATGCGGCTGGTGGCGGCAAAGGCGGGCGCGAAGGCCATGAGCAGGCTCAGTGACAGCAGGCTTTTGGCTGGCAGTGGGCTGAAGGACGGTGATTTCATGAAAAAAAGCCTATGTCTATGTGCATGAGGCTATTGTGCTCAAGTTTGATAAAAATGAATGTAGTCCGTTCGGACTAATTTGCACCAGCAGTGGCAAGACAAGTGGGCGGAAACGTCCATGCCGCAGTGTCTGCGTCCTTGGGCATACCCTGAAATTGCGGGTTCAGTGTGCTCTGAGCAATCCGGATGCCCAGCGGCCAGCGGGCCTTGATAAAGGCCAGCACCTGCAAAATATGTTGGTCGGAAAGAACTGCCCCAAACGCATGGCGCACAAGGCCTTGCGCGCTGGCTAGGCCTTCGGACGCTTCTCCCATGTGTCCCGTGCGCACCTTACGAAACAGTTCTTCATCGCTGTGTTGCCAGCTGTGTCCGGACTCATCATGTGGCGGAGCCCGCAAGCCTGCATAAGCGTCCTGTGCCTGCCAAAGCGCCTGCCCCTGCAGTTGACGGCCATGGCAGGAACTGCATTGAATCTTGTAAATTTGCAAACCCGCTCGCACGTCACTGGCCGAAGTGGCATCGGCAAAATGGCCGCTGCCCTGGGCGGTATCCGCAGCCTGCGCGTCGTTCAGTAGGGATTCAATATCCACGCTTGCCTGGTATTCGATCGGTTCCACGTCGGCTGCAAGGGCCAGCGTCCCGCCTAAGCACAGCAGGAATGCCAACAGGCCAGGCGCAGCATGCGGAAAAAAGCGCTTAGCTGGCATGGCCCTGGAGCAGAGTGGCTCTGAGCTCCGATCCGAGCCTGTGTCCACCGCTGTCACCCGACAGCAGCTTTCCGAATGAGCCATCGGGCTTCATCCAATACAACAAGGCGCTATGGTCCAGCGTGTAGCCCTTGCCGGTCTGGCGCTGCTTGCTGTAGACATGGAAGGCCTTGATCGCCTGCTCCGTCTGCGCCTGCGACCCACGCAGCCCCACGATGCGGCTGTCAAAGGCATTCAGGTACTCGCTGATGCGCTCGGCCGTATCGCGCTCCGGGTCCATGGTGATGAAGAGGGGCTGGATTCTGGCTGCATCCGGTCCGAGCTCGGCCAGCGCTGCGGCCACCTCGGCCATGACCGTGGAGCACACATCCGGGCAGCTGGTGAAGCCGAAGAAAATCAGTTGCCACTTGCCGATGTAGGTCTTGTCCGTCACCAGCTTGCCGGAAGCGTCGGCCAGGGCGAACTTGCCGCCTATGGGGACCTTGGCTGTGGCGGCGTTCGGCGCCGCACTGGTTTGCTGGGCCTGAGTCGACAGGGCGGCCCAGGGCAGAACTGCAGCTGCAAGCCAGGTGGCAATACGCGTACGCATGCCGTTTGAAGCGTGCTTCATACCCTGCCCGATCAGGGATGCGGCAGGACGCGAATAACGGCCATCATGCCGTTGTCCTCATGGCCCAGGATGTGGCAGTGGTAGACGAAGTCACCCACAATCGTTGGCGAGCGGAAGTCCATCCTGAGCGTGATCGAAGGATAGGGCCCGCTACCCGACCAGCCGGGAATGTCGTAGTCGTCGTACATCTGCGCATCCGCCGCAGACACGGCAACGCCGTTCACCTGTTGCAACTTGTAGTGGATCTGGTGGAAGTGGAAGGCGTGCATTTCCGGCGAACGGTTCTCAATCGTCCACTGCTCCACCACGCCGTTGGTGGTGGTGATTGCCGGTGCCATACCCATGGCGAACTTGGTTGGAGTCGCGCCATCGACGGTGATGAAGAAATCCGTCGGGCTTGATGGATCGGCCGGGTTGGAAATGTTCTCCGAGAAATACAGCTTGCGCTTGGTGCTGATGGGCGCTGCATCCAGCCCCTCAAAGCGCTGCACCCAGGCCTTTTTGGCAGCAGGTATGACGGGCAGGCTGGTGCCAGCACGCGAGGTCACGATCTGGGCCATGGTGCGGCTCGGGTCGCTGTCACCGGCCGGGCCGGTCCCAATCGTCTGGGTTTGCAGCACGGCCGTTTTTACACCCGGCCCAGGCGGCGTAATCACGAACTCGGCGCGCGCTCCGGGCGCCATGGCGATCATGCTGCGAGTGACCGGTTTGCCGACGCGGGTGCCGTCTTGTGAGCCGGTGGGCACGCCATCGAGTGCCACCACCGACAGCGCCTGCGCCCGGCCATCATACAAAATCTGGAAATCCAGAATCGAATCAGCGGCCGAATTCACCACACGCCACAACTCCGGCTGACCCGCCTTCATCTCGATCACGGGGGACGGTGCGATGACACCCGCTACGTAATTGATGGGCACATTGTTGAGCGAGATATCCCAGGTGGGGACGATTTGACCGAACGCGTCCTTGAGTCCCGGTGCCACGGCGGCACCCACGGTATTGGAGTCGCGCATCACCAGCACGCGGGCCGGTAGGCCCACCACCGAGCTCTGAAAGTTCTCCAGACCATCGACAATGAAAACGCCAGAGCCTCCACCCAGCAGCGCACTCTCGGCCAAGCCGTGCAGATGAGTGTGGTACCAGTACATGCCGGGCGGCTCGTCGGCCGGAATGGCAATGTTGTACTGGAAGGTGTCGCCGGAGTTGATCACCGTGTCCACCACGTCATCCGACTGGCAGGCGGGAGACACCAGGGTTCCGTGGAAGTGCAGGTTCAATGAGGAGTCAAAAACCGTCGACTCACCGCAGGCGGTTTTCACCGTCCCCATCAGGCTGCCCTTTGGAACCCGGTTGGTCAGGTTCAGCGTGAAGGTGTCGCCAGGCTTCACATGCAGGGTTGGGTTGACATAGCCCTCGGGCGTGACAAAGCAAAATTGCGTGGCGCCACTGGCATTCAGTCCGGTGAAATAGCTGGCGTTGACCAGCAGTCGGCCGTTGGCGGAATACAGGTCCATGGGCGGCAGCACCTTGCCACCGGCGGGCAGTTGCAGGCAGGGCGATGGGCTTCCGGTCGCTAGCGTTTTAGCACCCTGGGCGATGGTTCCCTGATCCAATGCGCCTGCCGCGCCTACGCTGAAGGTCGCCAGGCACAAGGCCAGCGACAGGCTAATCGCTAGGGGTTCAGACCAAGTTTTCATTTCAACATCCATTTTTTCATTTTGCCGATCCACATTCGCAACGTATGCTCAACTATTGCGCAGGCGGTGGTTTTTTGTAATACCTTGAAACGCATATTTCGAATACCGTTTTGCCGGTATTCGTTCGAAAAATAGGGGTTGCCGGTGCAGCTGTGTGAACTGCGCCAACAGGCCCCAGCCTGTGCCCATAAGCGGTATGCTCGGCCGAGACACCCGTTGCGACCGAGTCCTTGGCCGGTTCGGGTCATAAACAAGGGTCAACAATGCAGGCAAGCAGGATGGCAGGGCATGGGATAGGGCGCAGGCTGCTGGCGGGCTTGTTGCTATTGAACGCCCTGGCCCTTGCCTGGATGGCCCTGGACCTATCCGGCAGCCGCCAGAACCACGAGGAACAGGCCCGCCTGGCCTCAAGAAACATGGCACTGGCGCTGGACCAGAACGTCAGCGCCAGTGCCGAAAAGATCGATCTGGTGCTGCTGACCGCGGTGGATTTTTTGCAAGACCGTTTGCGCGCGGGTCAACCGCTGCTAGGCCCGGAAATCAATGCCTTTTTTCAGACCCAGCAGGAGCGCGTTCCGGAGTTGGAGGGCATCAGGGCCAGCGACGCCAGCGGAAGCGTGTTGTGGGGTGTCGATGTCAGGCCGCAGGACAAGGCCAGCTGGGCCAATCGTGATTTTTTCACCAGCCTGCAAACGGGTGCGCAGAGCGGCATGCTAGTTTCTGACCCGGTTCTGGGCCGGGTGACGCGGCGCTGGGTGATTGCCTTTGCGCGGGCCTACAACCATCCGGATGGCAGCTTCGCCGGTATCGTGGCGGCATCGGTGCCGGTGGAGTACCTGGAGAGCCTGCTCTCCAGCATGGAGCTTGGCAAGTTTGGCACCGCCGTGCTGCGCGATTCCAAGCAGGGCCTGATCGTCCGTTACCCCAAGGTGGATGGTCCCTCGGGCGTCATTGGACACAATGTGTTTTCCCCGGAGCTGGCCGCCGCCATTGCCTCGGGTGAACGCACGGTGACCTACCATGCGCTCAAAACGTCCGACGGCGTGGAGCGCATCGATACCTACCGTCGCCTGGGCAAGCTGCCGTTTCACCTGCTGGCAGGTCTGGGCGCGCTGGACTACCTGCGTGACTTTGAGCGCGAGCTCGGCATTCGTGCTGCGCAATGGCTGGTGTTTCTGCTGATCACGTCGTCTGGCGCCTGGATGATCTGGCGCGCCATTTTGCGCACGGCAATGGAAAACGAGCGCAGCAGTGCCCTGCTGCGCGGCGCCAGCGATGGCATTCATGTGCTCGATGGCAATGGCAATCTGGTGGAGGCCAGCGACTCCTTTTACGACATGCTGGGCTATGGCCGCGAAGAGGGCATGGCCCTGAATATCCGCGATTGGGATGCGCAATTTCCACAGGCCCAAATCGGGACGATTGTCCATAGCCTGATGCAGGAGGGGCGGACCAGTCTGGTGACCCGTCACCGCAGAAAGGATGGCTCGGAGTTCCCGGTTGAGGTCAGTGTGCTGCCCATGCTCATGCATGGCAAGAAACTGCTGTTTGCCTCGGCCCGCGATATCACGGACCGCGTGCAGGCAGAGGCGCAACTGCAGCAAAGCCATGACCTGCTGAGCAAGATTTCTGACCAGGTACCCGGCGTTTTGTTCAAGGCCTGCATGGATGCAGGTGGCCATTTCTCGGTGCCGTTTTCCAGCAAGGCCGGCGCCGAGCTGTTTGGCCTGGCTTCCGGCGCGCTCAGAGAAGACGCCGGCGCCTTGTTCGCCATGGTGGCGCCGGCCGACCGTGCGGAGTTTTTTGCCTCGGTGCAGCGCTCGGCCATCACCTTGATGGACTGGGTCGGTGAGTTCCGTGTCGAGCTGCCTGGCAAGGGTTTGTGCTGGCGCCTGGGTCAGGCACGTCCGGAGCGGCAGGCCGATGGCAGCACGCTGTGGTACGGCTTTATTGCCGACGCCACCGAACGGGTCGAGGCGCAAAGCCAGCTGCGCGAACTCAACGAATCGCTGGAGCTGCGTGTGGCCGAGCGCACGCAGGAACTGGCCCTGGCCCTGCAAAGCGCCGAATTGGCCAACCGCAGCCGCGGTGAGTTTCTGGCCAATACCAGCCATGAAATCCGCACACCCATGAACTCGGTGCTGGGCATGGTGTATCTGGCGCTGAAGACCAATACCGACCCGCAGCAGCGCGAATACCTGGAGCGGATTCAGAGCGCCGGTGTGCACCTGATGCGCATCATTGACGACATTCTGGATTTCTCCAAGATCGACGCCGGCAAGCTGCAGCTGGAAATCGCCGGTTTCAATCTGGACCAGGCACTAGAACAGCTGCTGCGGCTGACCGAGGGTAGGGCGCAGGAAAAGGGCTTGAGTCTGCGCCTGGAGAAGGAGGCGGACGTGCCGACCCTGCTGCAGGGAGACGCCTTGCGCATCGAGCAAATTCTGCTCAACTTCATCAACAACGCCATCAAGTTCACCGAGCAGGGTGGCGTGCTGCTCAAGGTGCTTTGCCTGCAGCGCAACGAGGACTGTTGCACGCTGAGCTTTGAAGTGACAGACACCGGGGTCGGGCTGACGGCCGAGGCAGTGTCACGCCTATTCCAGTCGTTTGAGCAGGGCGACAAGTCCACGACGCGCCGTTTTGGTGGCACCGGCCTGGGTCTGGCCATTTGCCGCCAGCTGGCGCATTTGATGGAGGGCGAGGTCGGCGTCAGCAGCACGCCTGGCAAGGGCAGCCTTTTTTGGTTTCGGGCGCAGTTTCCGATTGCCGAAACGGTGTCGCGCTTGGCGGACGGTGGCGGCGATCTGCAGCAGGCCATGGATGCCTTGCATGGCAAGAGCATGCTGGTGGTGGACGACAACGCGTTCAATTTGGATGTGGCGCGAGGCCTGCTGGAAGACCTGGGCGTGCAGGTGCGCACCGCCGCCAACGGTTCGCTGGCCCTGGACATGCTGCGCCAGCAGCGCTGTGACTGCGTGCTGATGGACGTGCAGATGCCGGTCATGGATGGCTATGAGGCCACCCGTTTGATCCGCGCCGAACCCGCGCTGCAGGGCCAGGTGGTGATTGCCATGACCGCCAATGTCAGCGGTGCGGACCAGCTCCGGTGTCTGCAGGTCGGCATGCAGGATGTCATCAAAAAACCTATCGATCCGGCACGCATGTTCAAGACCCTGGCGCATTGGACCGGTGTTGCAAGCGCCGTCGATCGGCCCGCAGAGCCGCCGTCAGCGCTCAGCAGCCCCGAGCCGACGCCGGATGCGCTCGATGCGCTGCCGCAGTGGGACGCGCAGGCCTTGCAGAAGTTGATGGGCAATAAACCAGCGGCTCACGGCAAGTTGCTGCAGACCTTTGTGAACAGTGCCACGCAGTCCCTGGCCCAGATGGCTGACGCTAGCGCAGCCCAAGACTGCGCCAAGTTGGCCGCCCTGGGCCACAAGCTCAAGTCCTCGGCCCGTTCCGTGGGTGGCATGCGACTGGGTGGCCTGTGCGAAGCCCTGGAGATGGCGGGTCTGGCCGGCAACGCGCAGGATTGCACGCAATGGGTGGGACGTGTCGAGCAGGCATTTATAGCCGTACAGGAACACATACAGCAACACATCCAGGCGCAGACCTAGCCGCCTCGCTGCTAGCGAGCTAGAGGGTCTCGTGCACCTCGTCGGCCCAGACCGTGAAACGCTGCAAGGTATTGGGGCCAAAGGTGCTGACCAGCGCCACATCGCAGGCGTCGCGTCCGCGCGCCATCAGCACCCGTCCTATGCGCGGCGTGTTGTTGCGCGCATCGAAGGTATACCAGCGGTTGCCCAGATAGGCCTCAAACCAGCCGGCAAAGTCCATAGGCCCCGGCACGGCCGGGATGCGGATGTCGCCCAGGTAGCCGGTGCAGTAGCGCGCCGGTATGTTCATGCAGCGGCAAAAGGCGATGGCCAGATGCGCGTAGTCGCGGCACACGCCGACCTTCTCCTGAAAGCCCTCCCAGGCGCTGCGGGTGCGCCGCGCATGTTCGTAGCCAAACGTGATGTGCTGGTGTACAAAGTCGCAAATCGCCTGCACCCGGCCCCAGCCGGTCGGGCCGTGGCCGAACAGCGCCCAGGCGGCATCCGACAACTGGTCGGTTTCGCAATAGCGGCTGCCCAGCAAATAGACCAGGGTCGCTTCTGGCAATTGCTCCACCGGGTGTTGCTCCGCGTCCCAGGCCACGTCGTCGGCACGGCCGGAGTCGCGCAGCAGCGCCGTGCTGCTCAAAATGAACAGGCCTTGCGGCGCCACCAGACGGCTGCACCAGTTGCCAAACAGGTCGCGATAGGCCATGACCGGCACGGCGGGGCTGGTGAGGAGGCGGTCGGGGTAGAGCAGATCGGCCGAGCGCGAGTAATGCACATTGAGCGCCAGGATCATGGGCGTGGGCTGTGGGCACAGGTATTCCATCTCAAAACCCACACGCAGGTTCAAGTCACCGGGCAAGCCGTTGGTCGCTGGAGGGTGAAGGTGCATGGAATTCCTGAGAAAAGCGGTTGGATTCATGCATTGTTGATCACATTCGCCCATGCATCACAGGGGTGCATCAAGCGGGCGCTCAGAGCAGGCCGATGTCCTTTGGCCGGGCGCCTGGAAACACGCGATCGAGCTGGCTGGATGACAAGCCAAACTGGCGTTGAAACAGGCCGCCCAGCACGGCGCGGTATTCGTTGAGCACCGGGAAATCGCGGTCCTGAAACAGGGTGCTCTTTTGCACCGCCAGCTGTTCACCGGCAATGCGCCCGCCGCGCACCGCGCCGCCCAGCACCCACATCACGCTGCCGTGGCCATGGTCGGTGCCGCGGTTGCCGTTTTGCCGGAAGGTGCGGCCAAATTCGCTCATGACCACCACCGTGGTGTTCTTCCAGGCGCTGCCCATTTCCTGCGGTAGGGCGGCCAGGCCGCGACCGAGTTCGTCCAAACGGCTGGCCAGATAGCCGGTTGCAGCACCCTGGCCCACATGGGTGTCCCAGCCACCGACATCGACAAAGCACAGGCCGTAGCTGTCCTTCATCAGCTTGCCTATGCGCCGAGCTTCCAGCTCAAAACCCTTGGCGCTGATGGCGTTGCGGCTGGAGGCGTCCATCTCGGTCGCCATCTCGCGCATGATGTCATTGCGCACGGCAAAGCCCCGCTGCACCGGCTCGGCCAGCTTGGTTCCCTGGTACATGGAGGCAATGATGTCGCTCTGGCGCGCGTCCACCGCCGGTTTGGCCAGGGATTTCAGTGCCATGTTCGCCACCTTGGCCTGCCCCTGGAAGATACTGGGCAACTGGTCGGTAAAGGCCAAGGAACTGCTGCCTGCGACCACGCTGGCGAGGCGGTTCAAAAAGCCGGACTGGTAGTCGCGGTGGCCGTCCAGCGGTTGGCCGAGTTCTATGCTGTCCTGGGTTTCAAAGTGGCTGCGCGACAGGTCGTCGGTGCCGCAAAAGGGCACAAAGGCCAGCTCGCCGTTTTGGTACAAGGGATATAGGCTGTCGCGCAGCGCCGGGTGCAGGCCCCAGTCGGTGTTCAGTGCCAGGGCAGAGGCCAGATCGGCCGAGGGCTTGGCCAGCGCGATGTCTGGGCGCGCCTCGTAATAAAACGGGCTGGAGACGGGCACCAGCAGGCTGGCCGCGTCATAGCCGCCGCGCAAAAACACCACCAGCAGGCGCGAGGTGGCGGGCGCTGCCGCCCACAGGTGCGCCGGGCCGCAGGCCATCGGCAGCATCAGACTCGAAGCGAGAAGTTGGCGACGCTGCATGGTGGATTCCGACAAGCTTTGGGGCGGCGCTGCGGGTTCAGCGAAACATCATTTCGGGCGCGGACAGCAAAAAGCTGTTCCATTCCTGGGGCGATGCGGCCTGGTCCAAGGCCTTTGCGGTGGCCGGTGCCAGTGTTTTGGCGATGGACTGGTAGTACAACGCATTGGCTAGTTGAGGAAAGGCAGTGCGTTCCTGCGGCTGCGGCCCGTCGGTCTTGAACAGGCCGGCACTGCCCGAACCAATGGCCCGGGCAATTTCGAAGCGGGTGGCCATCTGGCCCGGGCTGTCCCAGGCGCTGCCCGGCATCGGGTAGCCGTCGGGGGTGACGCGGCCGTACAGCGGCTCGCCCATGCGGTTCAGCCAATTCAGCATCGGCCCGACATTGAGCACTGGCTTTTGGTCATAGGCCAGGCGCACGGCCGAGACCACATAGCGCATCGGATCCTTGAACTTGCTTCCTGCTGCAGCGGCAAATTCGGGAGACTTGAATAGCAGCTCCAGCGTGGCCGCGATATCGCCCTGGCTGCTCTCAAAGCGCTGCGCCATGCGCTGCACCAGGGCCGCAGGTGGATCGTCATCCAGCCAGTAAAGAGCGAGCTTGCGGCTGATAAAACGGGCCGTGGCCGGATGCGCGGCCAGTCGGTCCAGCGCCTCGTTGAGCTCATCCAGCCCACGGCCTTTGATCGGCTGGCCTAACAAAACCTTGTCGCCAAAGTCGTGGCGCGCCGGGTTGAATTCGAACAGGCCGTGGCGCACATAATAGGCCTGCAATTCCTTTTTCTGCCCCGGCTTGCCATTCTGGTTGATGCCGACACCGGTGAGCACCCGCGCCAGTTCCTGCACATCGTGCTGGCTGTAGCCACCGTCCACGCCCAGGGTGTGCAGCTCCATCAGTTCGCGGGCATAGTTTTCGTTGAGATGACCGGCGGCGTTCTGCTCGTTGTCCAGATAGCGCAGCATGGCCGGGTGGGTGGCCACCGCCCCCAGCAGATCGCGGAAATGCCCCAGGGCATGGGCGCGAATGGCGTGCTCTTCGTAATCGCCCAGCATGGCGCGCAGATTGCCCTTGCCCTGGTGCACGCTGAAGTGGTTCATCCAGAACCAGTTCATCTGTTCCTGCACCTGGTTCGGGGAATACAGGGCGCGCAGCAGGTGGCGGGTGGCGGCCTCGCGCTGCAGGCGGTTGAGTTCCTGCTGATAGGCCTGACGGGCGACCTTCTTGTCCTCGTCGAGCGCAATCGCATCGGCGTCACGGCGCCTTTGCTCCAACTGCTGCACCAGCTCGACCAGCGGTGTTTTGCTGATCGTCATGGCGTCGATCTGGCTCTGCTGTTCGTCTGGCAGCGGCAGCGCGTCCGGGTGCAACTGCGTCTGCAGAAACTGTGGCCAACCCTGTTGCTGGAGCTGGGCCATGGCGCTGCTGCTGGCACCCCAGCTCAGGCGGTTGAGCAGCGGGTAGGGGTCGCCGGCTAAGGGGCCCGGTGCTTGGGGCGCCGCGCAGCCGCCCAGCAGCAGGGCCAGGCCGATTGCGGCCATCCGGTACAGGCATTTGCTGCGAGCGTTCATTTGTGCACCATAGCAGTTAAATGCGCTCAGAACTGATCAGTCTGGTGTGACCTCGTCCGCCTCGGGCAACTGGATCATGCCGGTGTGGTAGTTGTAGCGGTAGACCTCGCCATGGCGTCCCCACTCGATGGCCACATTGAGCACGCGTTCGGCCTCTTCCTTGTCCAGGCTGTCGCGCAACAGGGCCAGGAAATGCTCTTCCTTGAGCTCGCCCGAGGGATCTTGCAACAGGCTGTGCTGGATGTGGGCCGCCAGCGGCACGCGCTTGAGCAGTTGCTTGGCAAACAGGGCCTGGCGCTCATCGTATTCGGCGGCCACATACTGCTTGCCCAGATCGGTGACGGCCATATCGCCGCCCTCGAGTAGCACAAATTCCAGCAAGGCCAGGGCCTCGGCGGCGGGCAACAGTTCCTCGTCGGTGAGCTCGGTTTCTTCGCCCAGTTGCGGCAGGTCGGCATGTCCCAGAAACGGGTCGTCCATGAGCCGCTCCAGCAGGCCTTCCATGAGACCAATATCGGCCTCGGGCAGGCGTTCGTCCAGGCGCAGCGGCTCCACGGTCTTGCCGGTGCGCACGCGACCGGCCGTCATCACGGCATAAATCTCGTCCACCAGCATGCGCACCTCCGGGCTGTCGGCATCGCGCGGACGCGGCAGGTCGACCCGCATCTCGTAGCGCACGCGGCCCGGGTCGCTGGCAAATATCAGCACGCGGTCGGCCATCATGATGGCCTCCTGGATGTTGTGCGACACCACCAGAATCGCCTTGGTGGAGATTTGTTCTTCCTCCCACAGTTCCAGAATGTCGTCGCGCAGGCGCTCGCCGGTCAGCACGTCCAAGGCTGAGAAGGCCTCGTCCATCAGCAGCACATCGGGGTCCACCACCAGGGCGCGGGCAATGCCCACCCGCTGGCGCATGCCGCCGGAAAGCTCGCGCGGCAGGGCACCCTCGAAACCCGAAAGGCCAATCATGTCAATGACCTTCTCGGCGCGCTTTTCGCGCTCGGCCGCGGGCACGCCGCGCGCCTCCAGACCAATCTCCACATTCTGCTGCACCGTCAGCCAGGGAAACAGCGCAAACGACTGGAACACCATGCTGATGCCTCGCGCCGGTCCGTACAGGGGTTGGCCGCGGTACAGCACGTCGCCACCGTCGGCCATGACCAGGCCGGCCATGATGCGCAAAAGCGTGGATTTGCCGGAGCCGGATTGACCCAGCAGGGCCACAATTTCGCGCTCGCGCAGGGTGAAGTCGACGTTGTCCAGCACGACGCGCGGCGCGCCGTCGGCCGAGCTGAAGGACTTGACGACCCCCTTGAGACTCACAATGGTCTGGTTCATGGCTAGGTCCTTAGAAATGCATGCGGTCTTCGGCCATGCGGTAGAGCCGGCGCCAGACAAAATGGTTGAGCGTCATCACATACACGCACATCACGCCTATGCCTAGCGCAATGCGCGGGAAGTCGCCGCTGGCGGTCATCTCAGCGATGTAGCTGCCAATGCCGTGGGCCTGCACCGTGGTGTCGCCCCAGCTCACATATTCCGACACGATGCTGGCATTCCAGGAGCCGCCGCTGGCGGTGATGGCGCCGGTGACAAAACTGGGGAACACCGCCGGCAGCAGGTAACGGCGCCAGCGCAGCGAGCCGCGCAGTCCGATATTGCGAGCAGCAAAACGCAGCTCGGTGGGGATGGTGGATGCGCCGGCAATCACATTGAACAGCAAATACCATTGGGTGCCGAAGATCATCAAGGGCGACAGCCAGATGTCGGGTGTCAGATGGAAATGCACGATGCCCAGCACAAACACCGGGAACATCAGATTGGCCGGAAAGGCCGCCAGGAACTGCGCCACGGCCTGTACCCTGGCCGCGATCTTGGGGTTCATGCCAATCCAGATGCCCACCGGTACCCAGATCAGGGCGGCCATCAGAATCAGCAGCATGACGCGCACCAAGGTGTAAAAGCCCAGCACAAACACGTGAGCAACCTCGGACAAACCGACCTCCGACAGGATGAACTCACCCAGGCGCCATGTGGCAAACAGAATCAGTGCGGCCAGCGCCGCATCCCAGGCCCGCACCAGGTTTTGCGAAGGCTCCAGCGCACGCGCCTTGATCGAGGTGCCATCGTGGTGTCGCCTAAACCAGCCGAAGCTGCGGTTCAGCAAGCCGGCAGCGCCGTCGCCCAGGGTTTGCAGGCGCTCGGTGCGGCGCAGCCAGGTCAGCAGCCAGGAGCTCTGTTCCTGCCCACCACCGATTTCTTCAAAGCGGAACTTGTCGGCCCAGGCCAGCAGGGGGCGGAAGAACAGCTGGTCGTACAACAAAATGCCAAATAACATGGCGCCTACGGCCAGACCGATGGCGCTGAGGTCCTTGGCTTCAATGGCCACGGCAATGTAGGAGCCAATGCCGGGCAGCTTGATGTTCTGGTTCGATACCGAGATGGCCTCGGAGGCGACCACGAAGAACCAACCACCCGACATGGACATCATCATGTTCCACAGCAGCGCCGGCATGGCAAACGGCATGTCCAGCCGCCAGAAACGCTGCCAGCCGGACAACTGGAATACGCGCGAGGCCTCGGCTAGTTCGGCCGGCACATTGCGGAAGGACTGGTACAGGCTAAAGGCCATGTTCCAGGCCTGCGAGGTGAAGATGGCAAAGATGGCGGCGCACTCGACGCCAAACAGGCTGCCCGGGAACAGGGCGATAAAGCCGGTCACGGTGATCGACAGAAAGCCCAGAATCGGAATCGACTGCAGGATGTCGAGCATGGGCACCAGGAACTTCTCGGCGGCCCGGTATTTGCTGGCCAGCACCGCAAAGCTCACGCTGAATATCAGCGACGCGATCAGCGCCATGAACATGCGCAAGGTGGTGCGCAGCAGGTAATAGGGCAGGTAGCTCATGTCCAGCGAGATGGGTAGCTCGGTGCCAATCTGGTAGGGCGTCGCCATCTGGCGTGCGCCAAAGGCCATCACCACGATGACGGCCAGCACCAGGGGCAGCAAGGCCCAGTCCCAGCGATTGCCGCCGGCTTCCACGACCTGACGCGGAAAGAATGTTTTCTGGCTAGGCATGGTGATGAGAGTATTCCTGCGTCAAGAGGCGTAATTGTCCACCATGCAGCGTGACATTTTCGTGACACTGAAATGGCGACTGCGGCGATGGTGTAAAACCCTGGCGATTCTGAGGGCGGCAGGTGGGTCCGTAAGAATTGACCAGTACCATAGGCCACCCCCAAAACAGGAAAATTCAGTGACAGCAGCTTGCACCCATGGAATAGATATAGGTTTCGCCTCGTTGGATTATTTACAGATCAGTTTTCTGGGAGTGGTGCAGGGCATCTCCGAGCTGCTGCCGATCTCCTCCACCGCCCATATGCGCATCGTGCCGGCCCTGCTGGGCTGGACCGACCCGGGTTCGGCGTTCTCGGCCATCATGCAACTGGCCGCCTTGGCTGCGGTGTTGTCCTACTTTGCCAAGGATGTGCGGGAGCTGCTCCTTGGTACGCAGATCGCCCTGAAGCGCAAGGATTACCAGGCACCGGCCTTTCGCATGGCGGTCGGCATTATTCTGGCCACCATTCCCATCGGCATCGTTGGCATTCTGTTGTCGCCGATTCTCAATGCCTGTGGCTCGCCGCTGCGCGGCCTGAATGTAATTGCCATCGCCTGCATCGTGATGGCCGTGTTGCTGGCCATTTCCGAGCGCACCTGCAGCCATGCAAGGCCTATGGAAAGCATGCGTCTGCGCGATGCCGTGCTGGTCGGCCTGGCCCAGGTAGGCGCCCTAATACCCGGCGTGTCGCGCTCGGGCTCCACCCTAACCGGCGCCCTGTTCCTGAACTTCAAGCGGGAAGAAGCGGCGCGCTTCTCCTTCCTGCTGGGCTTACCCGCCATCGCGCTGGCCGGGCTCAAGGAAATCTGGGTGTTGTGGCACGCGCACATTCCGCTGGAGGCTTGGCAACATCTGGCGGTCGGGCTGCTGGTGGGCAGCGTGTCGGCCTTTGTTGCCATCTGGGCCTTGATGAAATTCCTGGAGAAATTTTCGACCTGGCTGTTTGTGGCCTACCGCGCGCTGCTGGGCTGCTTTTTGCTGCTGGCGCTGAATCAGGGCTGGCTGGCCTAAACCAATAAAGCACAGTCTAAGATCGGGGGCTATGCACACCGAATCCACCACGCCCGCACCCGAGGCGCCGTCGCGGCTCCATCAGCTCCAACTCTGGTACGCCTACTACGCGCGACTGCTGGGCCTGCAGGGCAAGGGCGGCCTGCTGATTGCCGCCGTGATCGGTCTGCTGTGGATCAACTCCGGCATCTACAAGGTGCAGCCCGATGAGCAGGGCGTAGTGCTGCGCTTTGGCAAGTTCCAGGAGACGGTGGATGCCGGACTGCACTATCACTGGCCGTATCCGGTGGAGGCCGTGCTCTTGCCCAAGGTGACGCAGGTAAACCAGCTGCAGCTGGGTGTGGCACGCTCCGGCAGCGGCGCCACGGTGTCCAGCGAAGATTCGCATGAGCGCCAGATGCTGACCGGCGATGAGAACATCGTCGAGGCCGAGTGCGCCGTGTTCTGGAAGATCAAGGACGCCAAGCAGTTTTTGTTCCGGGTAAAAAATCCGGAAGTGTCGGTGCGCATCACGGCCGAAAGCGCGCTGCGTGAGGTGATTGGACGCACGCCGATCCAGGCCGCCATGTCCGACAAGCGCCAGCAGATTGCCGACCAGACGCGCGAGCTGATGCAGGCCCTCTTGGACAAGGAAAACGCCGGCATTCTGGTGTTGCAGGTGCAACTGCAGCGGGTCGATCCACCGGCCGCCGTGATCGATGCCTTCAACGATGTGCAGCGCGCCCGGGCCGACCAGGAGCGTGCTCGCAACGAGGCTGACTCTTATGCCAACGACATGTTGCCGCGTGCCCGTGGCGAGGCCTCCAAGATCACCCAGGAGGCCGAGGCCTACAAGGAGCAGGCGGTCAAGCTGGCCGAGGGCGATGCCAAGGGCTTTATGTCGGTTTACAACAGCTATGTGAAGTCCAAGGACGTCACCTCCTGGCGCCTCTACATGGAAAGCACGGACGAGCTGTTGCGCAAGGCATCCAAGGTGGTGGTGGACACCACCGGCAAGGGCGCCTCCGCTGTCATGCCTTACATGAACCTGGGCGACAAGGCCCTGCCTAAGGAGGCTGCTAAATGACGCGCCCTGTGTTGAAGCGCCCTGTGTTGTGGGCGTCTGTGGGCGCCGTGGCCGTGCTGTGGCTGCTGTCCATCACCAGCTATGTGGTGTCGGAGACCGAGCAGGCGCTGATCATTCGCCTGGGTGCACCGGCCGGGCTGGTCAGCACGCCGGGACTGAATTTCAAGGCGCCGTTGATCGACTCGGTGGTGCTGTACGACAGCCGCCAGCTGCTGCTGGAGCCGCCCCTGGAGCAGGTAATTTTGGGCGACCAAAAGCGCATCGAGGTGCAGACCTATGCGCGCTACCGCATTGCCGACCCGTTGCGCTTTTACCAGTCGCTGCGCACGCCAGACCAGGCCAATGCCCAGCTCGGCCAGTTGGTCAGCTCCTCCTTGCGCCGGGAACTCGGCCAGGTCAATCTGCCGGCGCTGTTGTCGCCGGAGCGTACAAAAATTGTGGCAAGGGTCGAGGCCGAGGTGCAGGCCAAGGCCAGATCGCTGGGCGTGGAAGTCTCGGAGGTGCGCTTTCGCAAGGCCGACCTGCCGCTGGAAACCAGCCAGGCGATTTACGAGCGCATGAAGTCTGAGCGCCAGCGCGAGGCCAAGGAGCTGCGCGCCCAGGGTGCCGAATGGGCGCAGCAAATTCAGTCCAAGGCCGACAAGGAAAAGTCCGCCATCCTCTCAGAAGCCCAGCGCACGGCCAAGATCAGCCGCGGTCAGGCCGATGCCCAGGCGAATCAGATCCTGTCCGACGCCTTTGGCCGCGATCCGCAGTTCTATCGCCTGTACCGCTCGCTGCAAACCTATAGACAGGCCTTGGCAGACAGCGCGCCTACCCTGTTCCTGTCGCCCGACACCGAGTTCCTGCGCGACCTGAAGACCGGGCCTGCGGGTGCTGGTCGCAAATAGCATGTGCGGTGAATGCGCGGGTTTCGCAGTAGTCCGGGGTCGTGATGGAAGTTGACGCCTCGATTTGGTCCATGAATGTGGCGCTGGGCGTGCTGCTGGTGGACATTCTGCTCAGCGGCGACAACGCCATCGTCATCGCGCTGGTGTGCCGTTCCCTGTCGCCAGCGCATCGTACCAAGGCCTTGTGGCTGGGCGTGCTGGGTGCCTTTGGCGCGCGCCTGGTGCTGACCACGGTGGCCAGCATGGCCATGAATCTGCCGCTGATCAAGCTGATTGGCGGCCTGCTGCTGCTGAAAATTTCCATCGACCTGATCGTGGACAACGCCGCTCAGGATGGGCTGCCGATTGATCCGGAGGGCTCCACGGCAGAAGATATTTTTGCCGCTGCACGCACCATCATCCTGGCCGACATTGTGATGAGCCTGGACAATGTGGTGGCTCTGTCCGCCGTCACCCAGAACAATTTCCAGATGCTGATGGCCGGGCTGTTGCTGAGCATTCCGATCCTGATGTTTGGCAGCCTGTATATCGCGCGCTTGCTGGATGTGTTCCCGTATCTGCTGTGGGTGGGGGGCGCGATTCTGGGGGGCGTCTCCGGCGCGCTCATCATTGACGACCCCATCTTCGGCGGCGCCAGCGCCTCGTCCCTGGCCAACCTGGTGGTGCCGGTGATCTCCGCTGGCTTTGTGCTGCAAATGAGCCGCGTGATGGGTGAGAACGCAGCCAGCCTGAGGATGCTGGAAAAGCCGCGCCCGCTCTGGGACATTCTCTGGAACGGCGGCGCCTCGCCCGTCGCCAAGCAGCTAGCCCCTGCCGAGAAAACTGTTGCGCCTGCGCAGGTCGATGCAAAGCTGGTAGCGCCTATGCCGTCAGCACCGCCGCCGCAGCTTGCTCAGCCTTCTGCCGCTGCGGTGCTGGCTGTCAAGCCCGTGCGTCCAGCGGGCACGCCCGCGGCCGGTGGTGAGCACCGGGTGCTGATCGCCCTGGGCCTGTTCATGATGCTCAGCGGCGGCATTCTGTACTATATGCTCAATGCCTACGAGCCGCCGGTGCCGGAACGCTTCATCACTTATGCTTGCAAGGCACCGGCCATGTCGATCAGCTTCAGACCCAGCGCCAGGGAAATCCGCTTTGCCACGCCCAAGGGCGCGGTGCTGACCACGGTGATCGACGACCGCATTGTCTGGGACGACTACCGGGACGCCGGGATTAAGCTGGGCAGCGCGCCGCCGGTGAAAATTATTTCTGCCGATGTGGCCATGATGGTGGTCAACGGCGGCATGTTCGACAACGCCTCCTGCCCGGCAGTGTCACAAAGATAGGCATTCCGGCCGGCCGCTGTGGCCTGCGATGAGCCCATTGGCACAGCGGTTGCTTGTTTCGTGGCTTTGTGCGGCCCAGTACATAAGACATCCAATCGTACTTTTCAGCTTAACCTGTACTGTCTTGCCACCAGATAAAAGAGCTTCTAGACCCATGCTGCCAAGCCATTTGCCGATCGCCAACAAATTACTTGCCTCCCTGCCCCGATCGGAATACCAACGCCTACTGCCGCAGCTTGAAATGGTCCAACTGACCGAGGGGGAGGTCTTGTGTGAGGCCGGAACGCTGATGCGCTACGTCTATTTCCCCTGCACCGCCCTGCTGTCTTTGTTGACGCGGGTGGACGAGGTCGAGGTTTTTGCGGTGGCACTGGTGGGCCGCGAAGGTGTGAGCAGCGTGGCCTGTGCCCTGGGATCGCAAACCTCGCCGTTTCGCACTCTGGTGCAAAGCCCAGGCACGGCCATGCGCATGAAGGCCCGGGTGTTCACCGCGGAATTCCGCGCAACGGCAGCGCTGCGCGAGGTGGTGCTGGCCTATGTGTTGCAACTGACTCTGCAGATTTCCCAGACTGCCGCCTGCAACCGTTTCCACGTGATTGAAGAGCGCCTGGCGCGCTGGCTGCTGATGACGCGCGACCGCCTGTCTTCGGACCATTTTCATATGACGCATGAAATGCTGGGCAATCTGCTGGGTGTACGCCGAGTGGGGGTGACCCATGCCGCCCATGCGCTCAAGCAGCGGCACCTGATCGACTACAGCCGCGGCGCCATCGATATCGTGGATGGCATAGGCCTTCAGGCCGCTGCCTGCAGTTGCTACCGCATGGTGGAAGGTCGGCACGGAAAGGCCTGAGCGGCCAAGCCTGGTGGCCGCTTCACTGTCGCACAGTAAGATGTTGCTATGCCCACCAGCCCTCTACCACGACAAAACCACCTGCTGGCTGCACTTCCCGCCGCTGAATTCAACCGACTGGAGGGAGATCTGGAACGGGTGCGGCTTTCTTTGGGCGAGGTGTTGTATGAATCCGGGTGCAAGTTAAGCCATGTGTACTTCCCCACCAGCGCGATTGTGTCCCTGCTTTACGTGCTGGAAGACGGTGGTATGGCCGAGGTGGCCATCATCGGCAACGAGGGCATGCTGGGTATTTTCATGTTCATGGGCGGTGAAACCACGCCCAGCCGTGCCGTGGTTCAAAGTGCCGGCTGGGGCTATCGGCTCAAGGCCGAGCGCATGAACACCGAGTTCAAACGTGCCGGGCCCTTGATGCGCCTGCTGCTGCGCTACACCCAGGCACTCATCAGCCAGATCACGCAGACCGCCGTCTGCAACCGCCACCATTCGATCGATCAGCAGCTCTGTCGCTGGCTCTTGCTCAGCATGGACCGACTTTCATCCGATACGCTCTCTATGACGCAGGACCTGATTGCCAATATGCTGGGCGTGCGCCGCGAGGGTGTGGCCGAAGCGGCCGCCAAGCTGCAGCGGGCCGGATTGATACGCTATAGCCGCGGGCGGATCACGGTGCTGGATCGCCCCGGCTTGGAGCAGCGGGTGTGCGAATGCTATGCCGTCGTGAAGCGGGAGTTTGATTGGCTGTTGTCTGACATTCCTCCGGGCGACCCGAAGCATGTGCTGGGCCCGTCGATGCCGGATTAGCGCAGGCCCGTAAACCCTCGGCCAGCGTGCGTGCGGCCTGGCTGCGGCTGGCGGCGTAGCTCTCCAGTTTGAGCAAGGCGTCCTTGGATGGCACCGGTGTGGCCGGGCGTACCGCTGCCAGTTCCTCAAAGCTGTGGCGGTAGGATGCAGCAATTTCCTGTTCCAGCGCGCCTGTGCCCTGGTCAAAGGACAGGGCGGCTCGGTCGTCGGCGCGCAGCAGCGTATCCCAGCGTGCCTGTTCCTCTGCATCAAAACGTTGGATGGCGGCGCGCGCCCGCAGCTCCTCCTGGTAGCGGTAAAGCGGCGGCGAGATGCTGGCCATCAGGGCCAGCAGGCCGATGATGGAAACCGCGCCGGCCCAGGGTGCCTGCTCGCGCGCCAAAGGGCTGCCAGGCTTCCAGGGCCTGGCCAGCAGGCTGCCCAACAGGGCACCGGCCAGCAGGCCGCCGCCATGCGCGGCGTTGTCGATGGCCGGAATGAAAAAGCCCAGGCCCAGCATGACGGCCGAAAAGCCCACGGCCACGGTAAACAGCCAGCGGAATTCCGCTGGGTCGACCTGGCGCCGTTCGCGCCACAGGAACACGATCAGTGCGCCATACAGGCCGAAGATGGCGCCTGATGCGCCGCCAGTGATCTTTTCATTGCCCTGCACCGCCAGCGACAGCAGATTGCCCGCCGCCCCCGTGCCCAGGTACAGCAGGGCGTAGCGCCAGCGTCCCAGCAGGCGTTCGAGCAAGCGCCCCACGTCCCACAGGGCCCACATATTGAAGGCGATGTGGATGAAGCTGAAATGCACGAACACTGCAGACAGCAGGCGCCACCACTGCCCATCCTGCGTAGCCGGCCCGAAATTGGCGCCCCAGGCCAGCGGGTCGGCATGTGTGAGGCTCCAGGGCGAGAGGCTGAGGCGCGCCATCAGCAAAAACAGCAGAATGTTGAGCGCGATCAGCAGCACCGTCACCGGCACAGCGCGCGCCGGGCTGCGCATGAGTTGGTCCAGGCTGGGGACGGGTTCGGAGTAGGAGGGCATGGCTTGAGTCACTGCCTGCCAGTGTACGCAAGCTTTGCCCCTTCCCCTGTACGACCTGTCAGGCTAAACAATCAGCAGGGCGCGAAAGTCGTTGACGTTGGTGTGCGTTGGCCCGGTCACAAACAGGGCGTCCAGCGCGTCGAAGTAGCCGTAGGCATCGTTGCGGTCCAGATAGTCGGCAAGCTTCATGTTCTTCTCTGCAGCCTGTGCCAGCGTGTCGGGCGTGACAAAGGCACCGGCGTTGTCTTCCACGCCGTCAATGCCGTCGGTATCCGCTGCCAACGCATAGACACCGGCCTGACCTTGCAGTGCCTGGGCTAGACCCATGCAGAATTCGCCGGCGCGGCCACCGCGTCCCTTGGCTGCGCCCGCTTTGCGCGGGCGAATGGTGACCGTGGTCTCGCCGCCGCTCAGTATCACGCAGGGTTTCTGAAACGGCTGGCTCTTGAGTGCCACGGCGCGGGCCAGGGCTGCGTGGACCTTGCCCACCTCGCGCGATTCGCCCTCCATCTCGTCGCTCAGGATGTAGGCGGCGATTCCTGCGACGCGTGCGGCTTCGGCTGCTGCGTCCAGCGACTGTTGCGGCGTGGCAATCAAATGCACTTCGCTGTTCGCAAAAATGGTGTCACCTGGCTTGCGGCTTTCCAGTGCGCCGCTTTGCAGTTGCGCCATCACTACCTCGGGTACTTCAATCTGGTAGCGGCTCAAAATCGCCAGCGCATCGGCACAGCTGCTGGAATCGGGCACGGTGGGGCCGCTGGCAATCACGCTTGCCTCGTCGCCCGGCACATCGCTGATCAAGAGTGTGAGCACCCGCGCCGGAGCGCAGGCAGCTGCCAGGCGTCCGCCCTTGATGCGAGAGAGATGCTTGCGCACACAGTTCATCTCCACGATGCTGGCGCCGCTGTCCAGCAGGTCTTGGTTGACGCGCTGCTTGTCGGCAAGCGTCATTCCATCGGCGGGTAGCGTCAAGAGTGATGAGCCGCCGCCAGAGATCAGGCATAGCACCAGATCGTCATTGCTCAGGCCTTGGGGAAAAGCCATGATGCGCTCCGCCGCTGCTACACCTGCAGCATCCGGCACCGGGTGCGAGGATTCCAGAACCTCAATGCGCTGCGCCAACCCTTCAGGGCGGGGCGGCGTGTGGCCGTAGCGCGTCACCACCAGCCCGCTGAGCGGCGCATCCGCAGGCCACAGCGCTTCGACGGCATGGGCCATGGCACCGGCCGCCTTGCCCGCACCCACCACCACGGTACGGCCCTTGGGCGGCGCAGGCAAAAAGGCGCCCAAGGTATGCAGCGGCATGGCGCGGCGCACGGCTGCGGCATACAGCTGCTGCAGGAATTCAAGTGGGGCACTGACAGGGTCAGGCGCGGCAGAGGCGGTGTTGAGAGCGTGCATGGTCATGGCTGCAATTTAACGCACCAGGCAGGGCGACTTGGGGTTGAAGCTCCAGCCGGGTATCAGGTACTGCATGGCCATGCCATCGTTGCGCGCGCCCAGTCCCTCTTGCAGATACAACTGCTGCGCCTTTTCAACTTCCACCATATCCAGCTCCACGCCCAGTCCCGGTTGGGTGGGCACCATGATGCTGCCGTCCACAATCTGCAGCGGATTCTTGGTCAGGCGCTGGCCGTCCTGCCAGATCCAATGCGTGTCGATGGCCGTCACCTTGCCGGGCGCGGCAGCCGCCACATGGGTGAACATGGCCAGCGAAATGTCGAAGTGGTTGTTGCTGTGCGAGCCCCAGGTCAGCCCCCAGGTCTGGCAGGTTTGTGCCACGCGCACCGAACCCTGCATGGTCCAGAAGTGTGGGTCAGCCAGCGGGATGTCCACCGATTGCAGCGCCAGCGAATGGGCCAGCTCGCGCCAGTCGGTGGCCACCATGTTGGTGGCCGTCATCAGGCCGGTGGCGCGGCGGAATTCGGCCAGCACCTCGCGCCCGCTGAACACGCCCTCAGAACCGCAGGGGTCTTCGGCATAGGCCAGCACATCGCGCTGGTCGCGGCACAGGCGCACCGCGTCCTTGAGCAGCCAGCCGCCGTTCGGGTCCAGCGTGATGCGGGCCTTGGGAAAGCGCGTATGCAGGGCCTGTACCGCCTCAATCTCTTCCTCGCCGCGCAGCACGCCGCCCTTGAGCTTGAAGTCCTGAAAGCCATAGCGCGCATGGGCCGCCTCGGCCAGGCGCACTATCGATTCGGCGTCCATGGCCTTTTCGTGGCGCAGGCGCTTCCAGTCATCGGCCTGGTCCGGCTCGCTGGCATAAGGTAAATCGGTGGCGCTGCGGTCGCCGACATAAAACAAATAGCCCAGCACCGCCACCTTGGCGCGCTGCTGGCCTTCGCCCAACAGAGCGGCCACCGGCACATGGAGAAACTTTCCCAGCAAATCGAGCAGGGCGCTTTCCACAGCGGTGACGGCATGGATGGCAATGCGCAAATCGAATGTCTGCAGGCCACGGCCCTCGCTGTCGCGGGCAGCAAAGGCCTCGCGCATGCTGTTGAGCAGGGCGTTCCACTGTCCCAGCGGGCGGCCGATCAGCAGGGGGCGCGCGTCTTCCAGGGTCTGGCGGATTTTTTCGCCGCCCGGCACTTCACCGACGCCGGTGTTGCCACTGCTGTCGGTCAGCAGAACGAGATTGCGGGTGAAAAAGGGTGCATGGGCGCCGCTCAGGTTGAGCAGCATGCCGTCGCGCCCGGCCACCGGGATGACGCGCATGGCGCTGATGGTGGGCGTGGCACCAACGGCCATCGGGAAAGTGGGGGAGGCTGAGGAAGTGGACTCGGGCATGGACTGTCTCCTGCTGTGGCGCTCCTTGAATCGCTCAAGGGCGCTGTTAAAAGTCAGTCATCATACAACTAGATGGCTTCGGCTTGGGACTTTTTCAGCCGGTCCTTGCTATTCGAGAGGTGGGTGCGCATGGCGGCGCGGGCGGCATCGCTGTCCTGGTTGCGGATGGCGCTGAAGATGCTTTCATGTTCGCCGTGCACGCGCTTCAGATAGGCAAGCCGACCCTCGGGTGCGCTGCTGGGCGTGTTCACTCTGGCGCGCGGAATGATCATGGTGCCCAGGTAATTCATCAGGTCGGCAAAGTGGCGGTTGCCGGTGGCGCGGGCCACCTCCATGTGGAACTGGAAGTCCGAAGGCAGGGCGTCGGAGTTGTCTTCGACCGCGGCGGCAAAGGCATCCAGCATGTCCTGCATAGACTGCAGGTTTTGTTCGGTGCGGCGCTGCGCGGCCAGGCCCGCGGCCTCGGTTTCCAGGCTGATGCGCAGCTCCAGCAGGGCTATGACATCGGCCACCGTGGCGAAATCGACGTCGGTAATCTTGAAGTTCCCGCTGTCCTGCGCAGGCGCCAACGCAAAGGTGCCCACGCCATGGCGCGTCTCCACCAGGCGATTCGCCTGCAACCTGGAAATGGCCTCGCGCACCACGGTGCGGCTGACATCAAAGCGGGCCACGATCTCGGATTCGGTGGGCAACTTATCGCCGGGTTTGATCGCACCGTCGCGGATGCTGGTGGCAAGGCTTTCCATGACTTCATTGACCAGGCCACGGGCGCGGCGCGGGCGCGCCATCGACGGATCGACCGGCGCACCGTTCGACATCGAACTAGGGGTTTGTACTAGGTCCATTGAAAAGTCCTTGACTTGGCTGCTGCGGTTCTCGACACTAACACATCAGACAACATACAACAGGCAAGATTTTTGAGCATATGACCACCAAAGTACACCACACTTTGCTCCTGACCGGTGCGGCCGGCGGCGTTGGAACCGCATTGCGTGAGCGCCTCAAGGCCAATTGCACGGTCTTGCGCCTGTCCGATCGCGTGGATTTCGGTCCGGCACTGGACGGTGAGGAAATGGCGCTGGCTGATTTATCGGATGCCTCCGCCGTGTCCAACGCAGTGCAGGGTTGCCAGGCCATTGTTCATCTGGGCGGCGTCTCCACCGAAGGCGCTTTCGATCCGATTTTGCAGGGCAATATCGTTGGCGTCTACAACCTGTATGAGGCGGCGCGTATCCATGGCGTGAAGCGCGTGGTTTTTGCCAGCTCCAATCACGTGACCGGTTTCTACCGCCAGTGCGAGACCATCACGCCGGCGCATCCGCCGCGCCCCGACAGTCTGTATGGCGTGAGCAAGGCCTTCGGTGAAGATCTGTCGCGCATGTATTTTGATCGCTACGGCATAGAGACCGCCTGCGTGCGCATTGGCTCCGCCTTTGCCGAGCCGCGCGACCGTCGCATGCTGGCTAGCTGGCTGAGCTTTGACGATCTGCACCGCCTGATCACCGCCTGTCTGACCACGCCGGTGCTGGGCCACAGCATCATCTTCGGCATGTCTGACAACGCCGTGTCCTGGTACGACAACGCCAGCGTGCGCCATGTGGGCTATGTGCCGCAGGACAGCTCAGACGGTTTTCGTGAAGCGATTTACGCGCGTACACCCGAGCCGGATGCGAGCGACCCTACGGTGCAATACCAGGGCGGCACGTTTCTGATGGCCGGCATTCCCATGACCGCGCACCGCAAATAGGCCCATGTCTGCTGCGACTCTCCTCAGTGCCGAACTGCTGCTTGGCGCACGCAACAGTACCGGCGAAAGCCCGGTCTGGCACGCGGGTGAACAGGCGCTCTACTGGGTGGACATACCCGAAAAGACGCTGCACCGCTACCAGTCGCAAACCGGTAGGCACCACCGCTGGTTGGCCCCCGAGATGCTGGCCTGCATGGTGCGCGGCGCGGCTGGTCAATGGATCGCAGGCACCGAGAGCGGCATGTTTGCGCTGGATACCAGCAGCGACGAATCGCTGGGTTTTGTGCGCCTTGCCACGGTGAACCACGCCATGACCGGCATGCGCTTCAACGACGGCCGCTGCGACCGCCAGGGCCGCTTTCTGGCCGGCACCATGTTGATGGACATGGCAGCGGCGAAAGCCGTCGGCAACATTTACCAGTTGCAGCAGGGTGGCGCCTTGCGCGAACTGTTGAGCGGCTTCACCACACCCAACGGCATGGCTTTTAGCCCCGATGGACGCACGATGTACTTGTCGGACTCGCATCCCTCGGTCCGCAAGGTCTGGGCCTATGACTATGACTGCGCGGTGGGAGTTCCTTCCAATCCACGCGACTTTATAGATATGAGCGGTTTTGCCGGCAGGCCCGACGGTGCCGCCATGGATACCGATGGCTGCTACTGGATTTGTGGCAACGATGCGGGTCTGGTGCACCGCTACACGCCACAAGGCGTACTGGATATGTCGATCCAACTGCCGGTAGCCAAGCCCGCCATGTGCGCCTTTGGCGGAGCCGATTTGCGTACCCTGTTCGTCACCTCCATCCGTCCTGCGGGCAGCTTGCCGCAAGCGCTTGACGGTGGCCTGTTTGCCATCCATTTGCCGTGCGTTCAGGGCCTGCCAGAGCCGGTCTGCGCCACATATTAGTTTTTTAGTTTCCCAACCGTTCCACTGTTTCCATTTACACAAGAGGAGAAATCATGCGCTTCCCATTCAAGCTTTTGAGCACCCAGATCGCGATTGCCGTGTTGGCACTGTCGGCCACCACCGGTATGGCGCGGACCTTCCGCTCCGCCGATGTCCACAACAAGGACTTCCCCACCAATATGGCGGTGAAGCACATGGGCGAGGAGCTCAACAAGGCAACTGATGGCAAGGACACCGTCAAGGTCTTTGGTGACAGCGCACTGGGCTCCGAAAAAGACACGGTTGAACAGGTGAAGATCGGCGCGCTGGACATGGTGCGTGTCAATACCTCGGCGTTCCACGGCATCGTGCCGGAGTCGATGATTCCCGCGCTGCCCTTCCTGTTTCGCGACATTGAGCATTTCCGCAAGACCATTTACGGACCGCAGGGCGAAAAGATTCTGGCCGCCTTTGATAAGGCCGGATTCATTGGACTGGCACTCTACGAAAGTGGCGCGCGTTCCATTTACGCCCACAAACCGATCAAGTCTCTGGCCGACACCAAGGGCATGAAAATTCGTGTGCAGCCCTCCGACCTATGGGTCAGCACCATGAGCGCCATGGGCGCATCGGCCACGCCCATGCCCTACGCCGAGGTCTATACCGGACTGAAGACCGGTCTTTTGGACGCCGCCGAAAACAACTATCCATCCTATGAAGAGGCCAAGCATTACGAGTCGGCACCCGTCTATTCCGAGACCATGCATTCCATGGCACCCGAAGTTTTGGTGTTTTCCAAGAAAATTTGGGAAACCTTGACACCCCAAGAGCAAAGCGCTCTGCGCAAGGCGGCAAAAGCCTCCGTGCCTTATTACGTGACGCTGTGGGAAGCCAAAGAGAAGGAAGCCAAGGCCGCAGTCATCAAGGGTGGCGCCAAGATCGTAGAGGCCAAGGACATTGACCGCAAGAGTTTTGTCGAAGTGGAACGCCCGGTGTGGGACAAGTTTGCCAACACGCCCGAGCTCAAGGCCCTGGTGCAGGAAATCGCCAACACCAAATAAGTTTTATGAACCCCCTAACCCGACTGAACCGTATCCTGTCGCGCTGGACCTTGTACCTGGCTTGCCTATGCCTGGCCGGCCTTCTGAGCGTGGTCATCTATGGCGTGGTGATGCGCTACGTGTTTAACGATGCACCCTCCTATGTGGAACAGGTGGCCCTGCTGCTGGTGGTGTCGGTGGCCATGTTCGGCGCCTCCGCTGGTGTGCGGGATGCCGGTCACATCGGGCTGGATTCGTTGGTCAAGGTGCTGCCTGCAAAGGTGCAATTCTGGTGCAAGTTGCTGGTCAACCTGCTGGTGATCGGCTTTGCCCTGGCCCTGCTGGCCGGTGGCACGCTGATGGCCATCTCCACCTATGCCAGCACCATCCCCACCTTGGGTCTGTCCGAGGCGTTTCGCTACCTTCCGGTGCTGATGTCGGGCGTGCTCATCATTCTCTTTTCCATTGAACATTTGCTGGCTCAGTTCTCCGGCACAAAGGTAGTCCCCTCATGGCACTGACCGTACTCTGTCTGGGCTTTGTTGCCTTTTTGCTGCTGGGCGTGCCCGTAGCATTTTCGATCGGCCTGGCCTGCCTGGCCACCTTTGCCGTGGAAGGCCTGCCGTTTGAGACCGCCATTCAGATGATGGTCTCTGGCATGAATGTATTTTCCTTTCTGGCCATCCCGTTCTTCATCTTCTCGGGTGAGTTGATGCTGCACGGCGGCATTGCCGACAAGATTGTGGACTTTGCCCGCAGCCTGGTCGGTCACTGGCGCGGCGGTCTGGGGCTGGCCAATGTGGTGGCATCGACCCTGTTCGGCGGCGTCTCCGGCTCGCCGGTCGCAGACACCTCGGCCATGGGCGGCGTGATGATTCCGATCATGAAGCGTGAAGGCTATAGCGCGGCCTATGCGGTCAATGTGACCACGCACGCCTCGCTAACGGGTGCGCTGATGCCGACCTCGCACAACATGATCATCTACGCCTTTGCCGCGCAAGCCGCCACCGGCATGATTGACGGCCATGTCATCAAAGGCGTGTCGATTGGCGACCTGATGTTTGCCGGTCTGATTCCGTGTTTCTGGATCATGGTCTGCATGCTGGCCACGGCCTATTGGCAGGCCGTGAAGTTCGGCTTCCCGAAGCGCGCCGACGGCTCCACCATGCTGGAAAAATTCCCTGGCTGGTCGGCCGTGTTGCGCACTTTTATTGCCTCCATGCCGGGGCTGATGGTGGTGGTGATCATCCTGGTCTGCATCATGAAGGGCGTGGCCACGGCGACCGAGGCGGCGGCCATTGCGGTGACTTATTCGCTGCTGCTCACGGTGTTTATCTACCGCACCATGAACAAGGACAAGCTGCTCAAATCCCTGGCCAAGGCCAGCAAGACCACCGGCGTTATTCTGCTGCTGATCGGCGTGTCCAATATGCTGCGCTACCAGATGGCCTATCTGGAAATTCCGGATGCGATTGAAGCTGCGCTCTTGTCGGCCACGCAGCAGCCCTGGCTGATGCTGCTCTACATCAACATCATCCAGATCGTCTTGGGCATCTTCCTGGACATGGCCGCGCACATCCTGATCACCACGCCGCTGTTCCTGCCACTGGCCATCCAGATGGGCGTTGGCCCGGTGCAGTTTGGCATGATGCTCTTGCTCAACTGCGCGCTGGGCTTGGTCCATCCTCCTGTCGGCTCGGTGCAGTTTGTCGGTTGCGCCATAGGCAACATCTCCATCGGCGAGGCCACCAAGACCGCCTGGCCGTATTACATCGCGATCTGCGTGGCCATCACTCTGGTGACCTATGTGCCGGCCTTCTCGACTTGGCTGCCCACCCTGATTACCGGACATCTGGTGCTGTGAGCGAGCTTATGAAACCACTCACGATACGGATGCACGAAGGCGATAACGTCGCCATCGTAGCCAATGATGGTGGCCTGCCACCCGGCACGCTGCTGGCCGAGGGCTTACGCCTGCTGGACCGCGTGCCACAAGGTCATAAGGTAGCCTTGTGCGACATAGCAAAGGATGCAGCCGTGGTCCGCTACAACGTCCCCATCGGCTACGCGATCAAGGACATCCCGGCTGGAGCCTGGGTGCATGAGCGCCTGCTGCACATGCCGACAGCGCGCAGCCTGGAAGACCTGCCCATGGCCACCAACCAGCCTGCAGCATTGGAGCCGTTGGAGGGCTACACCTTCCAGGGTTACCGCAACGCCGACGGTTCGGTCGGCACACGCAACATCCTGGCCATCACCACCACGGTGCAGTGCGTGGCCGGTGTGGTGGAGTTTGCGGTGAAGCGCATCAAGGCCGAACTGCTGCCGCGCTTCCCCCAGGTGGACGATGTGGTGGGCCTGGAGCATACGTATGGCTGCGGTGTGGCCATTGACGCACCCGACGCCATCATCCCGATCCGCACCCTGCGCAACATCAGCCGCAACCCGAATTTCGGTGGCGAGGTGATGGTGGTCAGCCTGGGCTGCGAAAAACTGCAACCCGAGCGCCTCTTGCCCCCCGGCAGCATTGAACTGAAATCCGGCGAGGCGCTGGACGTGGTCTGCCTGCAGGCCGAAGCGCACGTGGGCTTCATGTCCATGGTCGACTCCATCCTGGCCTCGGCCGAAACGCATCTGGCGCGCCTCAACGCACGTCGCCGCGAGACCGTTCCGGCCAGCGAACTGCTGGTGGGTGTGCAGTGCGGCGGCAGCGACGCCTTCTCCGGCGTTACCGCCAATCCGGCGGTGGGCTTTTGCACCGACCTGCTGGTGCGCGCCGGTGCCACTGTGCTGTTCTCCGAGACTACCGAAGTGCGTGACGCGGTGGACCAAATGACGGCCCGCGCTACCACGCCCGAGGTGGCCCAAGCGATGGCCCGTGAGATGGCCTGGTATGACGCCTACTTGCAGCGGGGTAGTGCCGACCGCAGCGCCAACACCACGCCCGGCAACAAGGCCGGTGGACTTTCCAACATCGTGGAAAAAGCCATGGGCTCCATCATCAAGTCCGGCACGGTGCCCATCAGCGCCGTGCTGTCGCCGGGTGAGAAGGCGAGTACCAAGGGTCTGATTTACGCCGCCACACCCGCCAGCGACTTCATCTGCGGCACGCTGCAACTGGCCGCCGGCATGAACATGCATGTGTTCACCACCGGGCGTGGCACACCCTATGGCCTGGCCGAGTGCCCGGTCATCAAGGTGGCCACGCGCACCGATCTGGCCACGCGCTGGCACGACCTGATGGATATAAACGCCGGCCGCATTGCCGATGGCGACGCCTCGATTGCCGACGTTGGCTGGGAACTGTTCCGCCTGCTGTTGGCAGTTGCCAGCGGTGAGAAGAAAACCTGGGCCGAGCACTGGAAGCTGCACAACGCGCTGGTGCTGTTCAACCCGGCGCCGATTACCTGAATCCCATTACATAAACGAACATTCCATGACACAACCCATTCCCTACCAGGCCTTTCCCAATACCTTCAAGCAGGCCCTGCTCGCAGGCCAACCGCTGATCGGTTGCTGGTGCTCGCTGGCCAGCCCGATTGCCACCGAAGTGCTGGGCGTGGCCGGCTTCGACTGGATCCTGCTGGACGGTGAACACTCGCCCAATGACGTGATCAGCTTTGTGCCGCAACTGATGGCGCTCAAGGACAGCAGCAGTGCTCCGGTGGTTCGCCCCACCAGCAACAACGCGGTGGAAATCAAGCGCCTGCTGGATGCCGGTTTCTACAATTTTCTGATCCCCATGGTGCACAGCGCCGAAGACGCCGCCGCCGCCGTTTCCGCCACCCGCTATCCGCCAGAAGGCATACGCGGTGTGTCGGTTTCCCAGCGCAGCAACCGCTACGGCACCGTGCCCAATTACTTTCAGGAAATCAACCGCCACATCACCATGGCCGTGCAGATCGAAAGCCCGCAGGGCGTGGCTGCTGCCGACGCGATTGCAGCCGTCCCCGGCGTGGACTGCATCTTTGTCGGCCCATCTGATCTGGCTGCCACCTACAGCCATCTGGGCAATGCCGCGCACCCGGAGGTGCAGACCGCAATCGCCCATATCTTTGCGGCCTGCAAGCGAGCCGGCATTGCCAGCGGCATCCTCGCGCCGTTGGAAGCCGACGCACGCCGCTACATGGAAATGGGCGCCACCCTGGTGGCCGTGGGCAGTGACCTCGGCGTGTTCCGCAGCGCGACACAGGCGCTCAAAGACCGTTACACAGCATAACTATTTAACTTTTGGATTTATCAAGCATGAGTACCATTGGATTTATCGGCCTGGGCATCATGGGCGCGCCCATGGCCGGACACCTGATCGCGGCCGGACATACGGTGTACCTGAACACACGCGGCGACGCACCAGAGGAGTTGTTAAGCGCTGGTGGCAAGCAATGCGCCAACGCCACCGAGGTGGCGCAAAAGGCCGACATCATCTTCTTGATGTTGCCCGATACCCCCGACGTGGATGGCGTGCTGTTTGGCGCGGGCGGCGTGGCCGCAGGCCTGACTCCGGGCAAAACGGTGGTGGATATGAGCTCCATTTCGCCCACGCAGACCAAGGCCTTTGCCGAGCGCATCAACGCCCTGGGTTGCGACTATATGGATGCGCCGGTTTCCGGTGGTGAAGTGGGCGCCAAGGCTGCCAGCCTGACGATTATGGTGGGTGCCGCCGAGGCAACGTTTGAAAAAATTCTGCCGCTGCTGCAAACCATGGGCAAGAACATTACCCTGGTCGGCGGCAACGGCGATGGCCAGACCTGCAAGGTGGCCAACCAGATCATCGTGGCGCTCAACATTGCCGCTGTCGGCGAAGCCCTGCTGTTTGCCAGCAAGGCCGGCGCCGATCCGGCCAAGGTGCGCCAGGCACTGATGGGCGGCTTTGCAGCGTCGCGCATTCTGGAAGTGCATGGCGAGCGCATGATCAAGCGCACCTTCAACCCCGGCTTTCGCATCGGCCTGCACCAGAAGGATCTCGGCCTGGCCCTGCAAGGTGCCCGCGAGCTCGGCATGGCACTGCCCCAGACGGCAGGGGCTGCGCAGCTGATGCAAGTGTGCAGCGCCAACGGACTACAGAATCTGGACCACTCCGGCCTGGTACGGGCCCTCGAAATCATGGCCAATTACCAAGTCGCTCCCGACCCCGTCTAAGTTCTTCAGCCGTCTTCCAGCTGCCTTAAAGCAGCGGGAATGTGCGACGCAAGAAGGCCCCGCGCAGCAGCGGGGCGCAGTCAGACCCCAGTGGTCTGAGCCAAGTCTGGAATGCGCTGTTGCGCCGTTCCCGGCTTTCTTTTTTTCAAAATTTATCCATGAAAGCGCGCTGCGCTTGATGGGTCACCCGAGCATGCGCGTTGCATTTTCAACTCCAGCAGCGCGTGGCAAAAACGCCAGATGAACGGGTTCCGGTTTGTCTGGACAAGTTGACTTTCACATTTCATTGAAGAGGCTACCAATATGAGAGACAAAACATTCAAGAAAAATGCAGCCCTTGGTGCAATCAGCCGCCGTGACCTGATGTTGCGCGGCGTTTCGCTGGCGGCAGTCGGTGGCGCGGGCTTGCCTCTGCTGGCCTGTGGCGGCGGCGGTTCAGCAGCTGCCTTCGATACGATCTGGGGCGCCGGTGCAGCAGCCGATCAGATCGTGGCTAGCTTGGCATTTTTGAAGCCATCCATGTTCCCGGCGACGGTGTTCAACGTCACGACCTATGGGGCGCAAACCATTGCGCCCGTGACCTATGGAAGTGCACTTAATCCGTATGTCGATCCTGCTGTATCCAGTGCCGCTCAGGTCACTGCTTCCCAATACGGTTTCACGACCGGAGCGCTGGCCAGCGGCACACCAGGCTCCAACACCTACGCCAACATGACTATAGCCGGCGCCTTCGATTCGCGCCTCGCATTCATTGCCGCCATTGCGGCCTGCCACGCGGCTGGCGGCGGACAAGTATTGGTTCCTGCGGGTAACTATTACTGCGGCGGGCCGATTACCCTGCTGAGCAACGTGCACTTCCATCTCGCCGCCAACTGCACGATTTATTTCAGTCCCAACCCGGCAGATTACGCGAAAGACGGACCCTACAACTGTGGCGCAAACGGCAACTTGTTTTACTCGCGCTGGCAGGGCAATGACTGCCTGAACTATGGCTCGCCGATCAACGCATTTAATCAGACCAATATTGCTGTTACAGGAACGGACCAGACGTCCATTTTGAATGGGCAAGCCATGGTTCCCTATGCCAGCAGCAATGCGGTCAATCCTGCTGCACCCGCAACGCTGGGTACGACGACCTTCTGCTGGTGGACCATGAAGGGAACTGCAAGCGCATGGGGATGTGCCACTACAGCTACGACCATGGGAACACAGGGCTCCTTCAATAGTGCCAACCTGGATCTGCTCAGTTTTGGTTCGGTGGAGGCGCCGAATATCTATACCAATGGTGCGGCTGGTGGTGGTACAAACTGGCTTTATACCTTGTTAGGAACGGGGTCCCTCACAGCACCGACCGCTGCGGCTCCTGCCTGGACCACGGACTCCAAATACCTCCCGGCGCTTGCGGAGGCGGGCGTGAGTCCTACCCTGAGAATATTCGGTAAGGGACATTATTTGCCACCACCTATGATCCAGTTCATTGGCTGCACCAATGTGTTGATGCAAAACTACACGACGCAGCAGACACCGTTTTGGCAGCATAACCCGGTGAACTGCACCAATGTGCTCATCAGCGGCGTCTACACCAACAGCCTCGGACCCAACAATGATGGTTTCGATCCGGATGCCTGTAACAACGTATTGATTGACACGGTCAACTTCAACACCGGGGATGACTGCATCGCTATTAAATCTGGCAAAGACGGAGACACCCAGTACGGTCCTTGCAATAATATTCTGATTCAGAACTGCACCATGAACTCGGGCCATGGCGGCATCACGATCGGTAGTGAGATGATGGCTGGCGCACAAAATATCTATGCCCGCAACCTGACCATGACCAATCAGTATTGGAACGTCAATCCCTTGAATATCGGAATCCGCTTCAAGACCAATATGAACCGTGGCGGCTTTATCAAGAACGTCTACGTGAATGGCGTCAGTTTGCCGAACGGCATCATGACAGTCGGGAAAACGGACTCAACCGGTATCACAGGGTCGCCGATCTCTGCAACGCAAACGCTGGGCGTGGCCGGTGCCAGCACCGGAAACCCTTCCACTTCGCAAGGCGGTGTCATCACCTTTGACTGCGATTACTCACCCAACAGTGATGCGGTCCGGAACCGCCCACCGGTGGTGAACAATATCCAGATTCAAAATGTCACGGTCGGAAATATAACGCCTAGTTCCGGGACTTCTGGATTCAATGCGGCTGCAAGCTACCCCGCATCTTGCTTCCAGGCAGTGGTCATGCAAGGGCCGGTCAAAACGGATTACAACGGTCCACTACCCGTGCCAACTGTCTTGCCGATCACGAATGTGTCGATCACGAACTGCAATTTTGGCAATCCGGTGTGTCCGGCAACCGCTGCCAGCAGTGCCAGCCCTTCTGCCATCTATGCGTGGAGCGTCAGCAACGTGACCTTGGACAAGGTGCAAATTTCAGGCACCACCATCAGCCAGGTGCTGAACGACGTGCGCTGATTTGCATGTGAGTCTTGGGGGGCGCTGCGTCTGTGGTGGCCCCCCTTTTCTTAGCAGTCCAGACGCATGCGCTGCCCTGCCGGATCGAAGAGTCCGCGTTAGCGGTGCGAACTGCTGTGGCTGGATCCGGAGGACTGACCGCCGCTTGCCGCATGTGCGCCCGGGGAAGAGCCGGCGCTGCCTGCAGAACCGGAGCCAGTCGACGCGTTTGCGCTGCCAGCTGCAGTGGATGATGCGTTTGAATCGCTATGCATGGCTTTGCCCACGCCATCTGCCTGAGCGGCTGCGGCAACGGGTGCCACCACCGCGCTGCTGTCGGCTTTCAAGGTGGCAGCCGCTGCAGCCAGCGCGGCCTTGTCGGCTGCAACCGCTGTAGACGCGGACAGGGCGGCGCTTCGATCGGTGGTCAATTGCGTACGTGCGGCGTTCAGGGCGGCCTGGGCAGCAGTGATGGCAGTGGCGTCACCGGCAAGTTTGGCTGCCTTCAAGGAAACCTCAGCCTGTTCCACCGCTGCACGATCGGTCGTCATGGTGGCGGTGCTCAGAGCGACTGTAACGTCGGCCTTGAGCTGTGCCTGATCGGCCTTCACTGCCAAACGGTCCGCGCTCAGAAAGCTGCTGGCGGCTTTTTCCAGACTGGTCTGGTCTGCTTGCAGAGTCGTACGCGCTGCACTCAGTGCACTCAGGTCTGCAGTGGTTGATACGCCTGCTGCCTTGTCTGTGTGGAACTGTGTCAGTGCCGCCTTCAGGCTTGCCAGGTCGCTGATCACCTGGTTTTGTGCGGTCACGACGGCGTCAGGCAGCGTACTTGTCGTGGTTTGGGCGTGGCCGGTGGCCGAACCGAGTGCGAATGCCGCCAATGCGATGCCAGAAAAGATGGAACGTTTCATGAAGGACCCCTGAGATTGAAGTTGCATGATGGTGCGCCGGCTATGTGAAGCGCATGTGAAGAAGGCCCGGAAAAATTGCAAGAAAATGTGAGTGCCAAGCCACGGATGCGCCGCTGCTGGGCTCCAAGCTACGGTGCAAGACCCGGCCTGCCGGCATTGGTGTGTCTACAGGTCCAGCACCAACAGTGCACTGCTTGACCGTGAGCAGCAAGGCATGAACTGGTCGTTGGCGGCCTGCTCCTCGGGCGTGAGATAGCTGTCCCAATGTTCCGGTACGCCTTCCAGCACACGCGTCAGGCAGGTGCCGCAGACGCCCTGGCCGCAGGAGGTGAGAATGTCTACCCCGGCTTCTGACAACGCCTGGGTCACGCTCTTGTCCCAGGGCACCACAACGATTTGCCCGCTGCTGGCGATCTTGACTTCAAAGCTGTCGCTCATGCTGCATCTCCTGAAGTGGCCACAAGCGCGTGCTCCGCGGCCATCATCCGGTCCAAAATCTTACGCGATTGCACACCTCCGGCATCGATGTTCAGCATCAAGAGCGCGCGCTCGGGGTGGTCCAGCAGGTTCCTTTGCTGCAGCTCCAGCATTTGCAGGTCTTCGCTGAAGATCTTGCCCTGGCCTTCGCGGATGCTGTCGGTCAGCGCCTGGTCCTCGGGTTTGAACTTGCGTGCCATGCCCCAGAAATAGTGGATCGAGGTGTCGGTCTCGGGCGTCATGAAGTCCACCACCACGCTATAAACCTTGTGCTCTGCGCTCGCGTTGTAGCCGCCATGGCCGGCATGTGCCACCCCCACCTCAATCATCACGCTGGCCGGTGGTGTGAAGCGGCAAATCTGCCAGCGGTCCACCGCCACATCGTCGGCCAGGCCATTGCCACGCAGCGCCATCTTCCAGAATGGTGGCGCCTCGATGTTCTCCATGAAGCGGCTGGTGACGACCTGGTTGCCGTCCACCTGGGTCTTGCAGGGCACCTCGTCGATTTCCTTCTGGCCTATGCTGTTGCTGTGGACATAGGTTTCATGCGTCAGATCCATCAGGTTGTCTATCATCAACCGGTAGTCGCATGCGATGTGGAACAGGCCACCGCCAAAAGCCCACGCGTCGTTGTCAAACCACTCTTGGTGCGGGATCAAGGCCTTGTCGGCCAGCGCCGCATCACCGGGCCAGACCCAGACAAAACCATAGCGCTCCTCCACTGGAAATGTGCGGATGGCCGGAAAGCCGCGCACGCGTTGGCCCGGCATGGACACGGTCTTGCCATCGCAGCCCATGCTCAGGCCGTGGTAGCCGCAGACCAGCTTGCCCTCGCACACGCGGCCCAAGGAAAGCGGCGCACCGCGGTGCGGGCAAAAGTCTTCCAAGGCGGCGACGCGCTTCTCGTCGCCCCGGTAAAAGGCAATGCTTTCGCCGCAGATCTTTCGTCCCAGCGGACCCGCATCTATCTCATCGGGCGTGCAGGCTACATACCAGGCATTTTTGGGGAACATGAGGCTCATCTCCTGAAGTCATTCCGTATACTGAATGAAATGGATTGTACGAAAGGATGCTGCTGCTGGCTAGCGGCTGAAGATGGGTGTTAACCCTCGGATTAAAGTCTTCGGCTTGCAGCGCAGCGCCAGCACTCGAATGTGAAAACACGGGTGAGGATTTTCATTTCCAGGCCGGCGGCGAAAATCTATAGCTGCACCAGCTTGCGCAGCAGACGCATGAACTCGGTCTGCTCGGCCGCATCCAGGTTCTTCAGCACCGCCTGGTACACCAACTCAATGCCGGGTTGCAACTCCAGCAGCACGTCTTCGCCCTCGGGCGTGAGCGACAGGCTACGCTGGCGTCTGGGCATCACCTTGCGTTCTATCCAGCCCTTGGTCTCCAGACGGGTGGCGATGTCAGCGCTGGAGGAGGTGTCCAGCGCAATCTTCTGCGCCAAAGTCACCTGGTCAATGCCGGGACATTCCTGCAGGGTCCGCAATATCGCGTATTGAATGGGCGTGACATGGCGGCCATGCACTTCGTGAAAACGCGCCACGGCCAGTTGCTGGGCACGGCGTATCAGGTGCCCGGGCTCGTCGTGTACCGGCATGACGGCTTCGGCCTTGCTGCGGGCGGTGGTGGACTTGGCTGCGGCTTTGCTCATGCCCGCATTGTGGGGCAAGGGCACGGGAGCGCGTCGGTGCTGGCCCACCTCGTGCCCGAGCGCGTCATCGCATGGCAGTTAAGGGCGAATAGCGATTTCGTTTTTCACGGCGGTCACACCCTTGACGCCACGCGCGATGGACTCGGCGGTAGAGCGTTCGGCGGTGTTCTTGGCAAAGCCTGACAGCATCACCGTGCCCTTGAGGGTTTCCACGCTGATGGCAGCAGCGTCCACCTGTTTGTTTTCCACAAAGCGCGCTTTCACCAGGGTGGTGATGCCGCTGTCATCAACGTAGGCACCTACGGATTCCTGGCCGCGCTGAACGGCGCAAGCGCTGGTGAGCAGGACGATGGCGGTGCTCAGGATGGCGAGTGAAGTGCGAAGTGTCATAGGGATTCCTTGGTTTTGGGGTTGAGACGGAAGTGCCGCAACAAGCCACGAGCGTAGAAATACGCGGCCCGTCCGTCCGTACGCTGGCGCACGGACGGTATTCGCCCGCCTGCGTAATCTAGGCGTTTAACCATGCGATGTACCGCAAGGAGAATTCATGAAAACCCACAACCTTATCAGCCTGGCCGTCACCGCTGCACTCTTTTTAACACAGGCTGCTGGCTGGGCCGCCCCGGGCCGTAGCACCGACTGTGGTCCAAACTGCGAGCGCGGCCAGAACCAGGCTGGAAATGACAACCGAGACTTCCGTGACAAGCAGGGCCGCTTCGAAAATGGCCATGACAACCGCCACCAGCCGGATGAACGCGGTGCCGGCCCGTCCCACGATTTTTACCGCGGTGGGCGCCTGCCGCCCCACTACCGCGGCCCACAATATGTGGTGGACGATTGGCGAGGACATGGCCTGCGCACGCCGCCGCGCGGCTACCATTGGGTGCAAACCGGTGGCGACTACGTGCTGGTTGCCATCACCACCGGCATCATTCTGGACCTGTTGCTGAGCCGCTAGCCCCCGCTCTCCCACTGCCGGAACTGCAAGCATGATCCAAGACTTTGAAATTCTGAATGCCAAGATCCTGGTCGAGGTGAAAATGCGCATCCATAACATGCTGGAGCAAACCGTGCTGGAGCGCACCGCCGAATTGTGTGAAAGCGAGGCTCGCTACCGTAGCCAGGCCGACGGCTCGCGTCAGCAGCGATTGTCTCGCTGCACTATGTGAGCGAGTCCGGGGCCTCGGCCGAGACTGCCGGCCAGTTGCAGACTGCTGGCTACATCCGCTATAGGCGCGGCCATATTGCCGTGCTCAACCGGGCCGGCCTGGAGCGCCACGCCTGTGAGTGCTATGGCGTGGTGAAAAAAGAGCTGGAGCGCTTGCAAAACGACGTGCTGTACCGGCAGGACTAGGAGCCGCAGCAGGCCAGCAAGGACCTGCTGTTTACGCCGGCAAATTTGCTTACATCTCTTGCACCTGGTTTACCAACCCTATGTGATCCGGACTACAGACGGCGGCTAGCCTGTGGACTTACAACGGAATCAGCCCGCTCACATAGCCCCAGGGCAAAAACAAGGATTTTTAATGAACACCAATCCCATGCAGGTCATCCTCGGGGTCGCCAGCCTCAAGGCCTATGTCACGGCACCCAAGGCCTTTCATGTGCTGGGCATCGTGCGCTTCGGTCAGGAATATGGCCTGCTGGCCACCAACACGGACGGCCTGTATTTCCGTGTCAACGGCTCGCAAATTGCCGGGCTGGATGCACATCGGGTGGAGCGGGCCATGGCCCTAGCCTACGCTCGCGGCAAAAGCCATTTTCATGCCCCCGCTGCACCGAGGGAAGTGCCTGTGCCGCCGCAAATCATGGTTCGCAAACACCGGCACGCGCTCACCACGCAGCCGCAATAATGCCAGGCCTGGTCATGTCCAGTGTTTAAACCGCCAGTTGCTGCTCCAGTTGGTGCAGCACCTCATAGCAGGCCAGCACGCCGGCCACGCTGCTGTTGGGCGCGCGGCCCTCGCGGATGGCGGCGAAGAATTCGCGGTCCTGCAGCTCGATGCCGTTCATCGACACATCCACCTGGCTGACATCAATCTTCTCTTCCTTGCCGGTAAACAGATCGTCGTAACGAGCCAGGTAGGTGGCCGTGTCGCCGATGTAGCGGAAATAGGTGCCCAGCGGGCCGTCGTTGTTGAACGAAAGGCTCAGCGTGCAGATCGCGCCATTGGCGGCCTTGAGCTGGATGCTCATGTCCATGGCAATACCCAACACCGGATGGATCGGGCCCTGCATGGCGTTGGCCGCAACAATCGGGCTGCCGCACTGGTAGGCAAACAGATCCACGGTGTGGGCTGCGTGGTGCCACAGCAGATGGTCGGTCCAGCTGCGCGCCTGGCCGAGTGCGTTGGTGTTGGTGCGGCGGAAGAAGTAGGTCTGAACGTCCATTTGCTGGATGTTGAACCTGCCGGCCGCGACTTCCTTGTGCACATATTGGTGGCTGGGGTTGAAGCGGCGGGTGTGACCGCACATCGCCACCAGACCGGTTTGCTTGGCCAGGGCCACCACTTCTTGCGCGCCCTTGAGGCTGTCGGCCCGCGGGATTTCCACCTGCACATGCTTGCCGGCCTTCAGGCAGGG
>Ga0118677_10000407_pt1 | contig 94160 bp, 85 predicted proteins | sample AliMusrvi5mmetaG_FD_86154 | JGI IMG/M metagenome (GOLD analysis project Ga0118677, IMG submission 86154) | reverse complement strand
CTGTAGCCGATAATGAAGCTCTCAATAAATGGATGGATTACCCTGTGGCGTTTACTCAGTGGTGTTTTATTGCCGGGGGCCAGGGCGGATAGCTTGCCGCCGGCTTTCCTGAGTTTACTCTCCCAGCTATATATAGTGGAGCGGCTTTTGCCATACGCCCTACGGGTGGCTTCGTCGCCATAGTCATCGTGAAACTGAATTATCTCTAGGCGTTTTTCGATGGTAGTACGTTTGGGATTGTCGAGAACATCATTGACGTAATGCATGAAGCGAATATACCCGCTTCGGTAATAACTTTCTAGATAGATCTGCTTCAATCGGGCTCCCTGTCTTCACCCCCCAGAGAGTCCAATATGTTTCTGAACTTTTTCATACCTTTAACATATCTGAACCTCCTATTATTTCTGTACAAAGTATGCCCTCAAAACATGGCATAGGCAGCCGTAATCTCTCAGCCTCGGGCTGTTCCCGAGACCCGAGACATACGTTTCCTGTGCTCTAAGTTGAGCGCTGACTGCTGACTCCCCCGGTTATCATTGCGAGGAACGTGGTCCGCCTGGGCGGATGGCAATCTCGCTCATACCCTCTCAGGGTCTCTATGACACAAAAACGCGGCTTTAACATGTTAAAGCCGCGTAATGATATTCCCGGCGGATTATCCGGTCAGGATTCGCTTCCTGGTGTGTTCGGGGTTATTTACCGGGTTGTGCCTCTAGGATTACGACCTGGGTGCTGATGGGGAGATTGTTTTTGTTGACGTTCAGCTTCGGCTGGGGAGTCGGTTGGGTCGCGAACTCACGCAGGAAGTGCTCCACCGAGTCCAGTTCAGCTTCGAACAAAGATGTTTTGTAATGCATGGGGAGGACGATCTTGGGGTCCATCTGGCGTACGATGGCGGCTGCTGTGCCGGCATTGATGGTAGTGACTCCCCCGACGGGTATCATCAGGATGTCCACTTTGCCGATTTCCTCTATCTGTGCGTCCGTGAGTGCCTGGCCGAGGTCCCCGAGATGGCATATGGACAATTCCTCGGTTTCCATGACATAGACGGTATTCTTGCCCCGGTCTGCGCCTTTGTTGGCGTCGTGGAATGTCGCCAGTCCGATGAAAAGAACGCCGGCTATCTCGTATTCTCCCGGGCGTTTAAGCACCTTGGGATTTCCGCCTACGCCGGAGGCGAAGGAATGGTTTGGATGGTCATGGCTGACGGTTACCACATTGGCTGTAACCTTGCCTATCGAAACGCCGTTGGCGGGAGGAAAAGGGTCTGTGATGATGGTTGCCTGCTTACCGCGGATTTTAAAACAAGAATTGCCGAGCCAAGTAATTTCCATGACGTTTATTGTATCACGGCTCTGACGTAGACGGCAATCGCGCTCGAGGGATCCATTTTCTTAACCTCTTGGTTGACTGTCAGCTTTTCTTCGATGCCGTGCTTTCTTCTTGTCATCCCGGCGCGACAGCCGGGATCCAGAGCCGATCTCACTCCTCGGTCATGCCCTGGCTTAGGTTGTTCCCCGAGGCCTCGGGATGTCCCCCGAGGTTCTCGCACTCGAGGCTCGAGTGTTCTTGTCCTTGAGCGTATCCTCGAGGGATCCATTTCCTTATTCTCGTTGAGTGTAGAGCGGTATCCTTATTGAACGATAGAAGATTGTTGTTGTTTGCCTGAAAACATATTGTCATCCCGGGCGGCGACCCGGGCCTCGGGATGTCCCCCGAGGTTCTCGCACTCGAGGCTCGAGTGTTCTTGTCCTCGAGCGTGTCCTCGAGGGCCTCGGGCAGTTCCCCGAGGTTCTTGTCCTCGAGCGTGTCCTCGAGGGCCTCGGGCAGTTCCCCGAGGTTCTTGTCCTCGAGCGTGTCCTCGAGGGATCCAGAATAAACGTGGTGGGTGACAGAGGCAATCCCTGGTGCTGAAAGCTGATAGCTGTCAGCTGACTGCTGTGATATCATATTCACGATATGCGCTGCGCGATACTTGCCGACATACACTCCAACGCCGCCGCCCTGATGGCTGTCCTCGAGGATGTTGACCGCCGCGGCGGGGCCGACGAGCTCTGGCTTCTCGGTGACATCGTTGGTTACGGTCCCGACCCCCACCGCTGCTTCGAGATCCTGCGGCGTTTTAAATGCGTCGGCGTCTCCGGCAACCACGATCTCGCTGTTCTGGAAAGGCTCAGTGCCAGCGGTTTCGATCCCGATGCGGCGGAGGCGGTCCGTTGGACCAAACGCCAGATAAGCGCCGAAGATGCTCTATTTCTCTCCAGGCTTGAGCCGGTTGTCGAGACAAACGGCTTTACGTTGGTCCACGGCAGCCCCAGGCAGCCTGCCTGGGAATACATAAATTCGCTCGGCGCCGCTCAGGGAAATTTTAAGTTTTTTAAAACCCCGTATTGCCTCGTTGGTCACACGCATATTCCTATGAGTTTCAAGCAGGAGGCGGGCGCTACGAGCGCCGCTCCTTTGTCGGAAATCGTGGGTCTCGTGCTGGGCAAGGCTTCGCTGATCCTCAACCCGGGCAGCGTCGGTCAGCCGCGTGACAGTGACCCGAGGGCCGCCTATGCGACGTACGATTCGGGGAGCGGGGTTTTTCGCTTACATCGCGTGCCTTATGATATCGCGGCTGTTCGGGAACGCATGTGGAATACGGGGTTGCCGGTGCGCCTGGCGGCCCGGCTTGAGCGCGGGGTCTGACATGGCCGAAGAAAAAAGCCGGTCGCTGACTCAGGCTGCAAAAAGCCTGCTTGGAAGCCTCGACGCCCGGGCTAAAAAGAGCTTGGGCCAGAATTTTCTCATCGACGCGGGCGTGCTTCACAAAATTGTCGAAGCCGCTGAACTTTCCTCCCTGGACGATGTTATCGAGGTCGGGCCGGGGCTGGGAGTCCTGACAGGAGAGCTCGCAAAACGCGCCGGGAAAGTCATAGCCGTCGAGCTTGATGATAATTTTGCCGATGCGCTCAAGCGGACCCTGCCGTGGGCTTCCAACCTTACCGTAGTGCACGAAGATATTTTAAAGATAGCCCCTTCGGCCCTGCTGGCCGCCGGGGGTCTGACGGCCGGAAGTCCCTACAAAGTAGTTGCCAATCTGCCTTATTACATCACTTCGGCAGTCCTGCGCCATTTTCTCGAAGGGGACGTAAGGCCTTCGTTGCTGGTGGTGATGGTGCAGAAAGAAGTCGCGAAGGCCATTACGGCGGCGCCGGGGCGGATGAGCATCCTCAGCGTTGCCGTCCAGCTTTACGGTGAACCGCATGTCGCTGTAAAAGTGTCCGCTCAAAGCTTTTATCCTGCCCCGAAGGTGGATTCGGCGGTCCTGAAGATACGCCTGCACAAACAGCCGTTCATCGAACCGGGGGAAACGGCGGGCTTTTTCCGCCTTGTACGCGCCGCTTTTTGCGCCAACCGCAAACAGCTTGTGAATTCTATTTCACAGGGGTTGTCATTGCCCAAAGAGGAGGTCCGGCCGTTCCTGGACACCGCGGGCATCGAAACGACCAGGCGAGCTGAAACGCTTTCGATACCCGAATGGGTAAAGCTGTGGAGGGTTTTTGACAAAGGAGTTCCGGCTTGTTGATTCTGACAGCGCCTGCCAAGATAAACCTTGTTTTGGAAGTCCTCTCAAAACGCCCGGACGGGTATCACGAAGTCCGCGGCGTATTACAGGCTATCAATCTGTGCGACACTTTGTCCTTCGAACCCGCCGCTGAACTGCATTTCCTGTGCGAAGACCCGGCGTGGGATGCAGGCAAAAGCCTGGTGGTCCGCGCAGCTGAAAAACTGAGGGAAAAGACCGGGGTTGCTCTCGGTGCGGCGGTGCACATCGTCAAGGATATCCCTTTGTCCTCCGGGCTGGGCGGGGATTCCAGCGATGCGGTGGCGGTCTTGACCGGGCTGGACCGTTTATGGAAGACCGGGGTTCCCCGGGACGAGTTGTCCTCTATTGCCGCAGAACTTGGTTCGGATGTCCCGTTCTTTTTGGGCGGCTCGACCGCCCTCGCCTCCGGCAGGGGCGAAGTCGTGAGCCCGTTGCCCGGCTTGCCGCCGGCCTGGGTGATTATCCTGATGCCGAAGGTCGAGATACCGAAATCGAAAACGGCTGATCTCTATTCCCGTATCAAACCTGCCCATTTTACCGATGGTTCTGCTGCCGAAAAGATGGTTGCCGGGATCAAGCGCGGGAAAACGTTCGATCCCTCGTCACTGTATAACGTTTTCGAGAAAGTGGCTTATGAAGCTTTCCCGGGCTTGAAAAAGTATCGCGATGATTTTCAGGAAGCTGTGGAGTCGCCGGTGCACCTGGCCGGGGCGGGTCCCTCTCTCTTCGCGTTTGTGCATGATTGGGAAGAGTCGGTCAGGGTGGTGTCCTCCATGAGGGAAAAGGGGCTTGAGGCCCTCGTGTCGCGCACACTGAATTCCTCCCTGTTGTGATAGAATCAGGTTATGATGCTTAAGGCTCTTCTGGCCATATTGGCTGGATATATTCTCGGTTCGTTTCCATCGGCTTATCTCGCGGGGCGCATCGTCAAGCACGAAGATATCCGCGATGTCGGCGGGGGGAACGTGGGGACCCTTAACACCCTCCGGCAGGTCGGTTTTGTACCCGGTCTGCTCGTTTTCATCGCCGACGCGGGCAAGGGGGCCCTCGCCGTGCTGGCCGCAAAATGGATAGGGGCGGGGCAGTTTGCTGTTTTCGCGGCCGGGCTGGCCGCCGTTGCGGGGCACAGCTGGCCCGTATTTCTCCGGTTCAGGGGCGGCCGCGGGGGCGCTACGGGTTACGGCATATTTCTTGGTCTTGTTTTGCCTGCTGCCTTGATAGTCTTTGGTATTATGCTTTGTGTGTTGATTCTTACCAGCAATGCCCGCCTGTCTCTAACAGCAGGCTTTGTTGTTCAGCCCTTTCTGATATGGGCTTTCGGAGCGGGTTTTGCTATGATTGCTTATTCGGTGTTGGTCCCTCTTCTGCTGGGCTCGCGTATGTTGTTTGTCGACCTTCGTAAAGTCAGCGACCCGGCTGTTCGCAAAAACCTCATTATCGACAGGGATTACAAATGGTGGCAGTCGAAACGTGACTCGCCGCCGGGTAGAAATAAAATAAAACAGGAGGGCAAAGATGAGTAAAACACAGGACAATTTGAAGGCAGCGTTTGCGGGGGAGAGCCAGGCGAGCCGCAAGTACACCTATTTTGCCGAAAAAGCCGATAAAGAGGGACTGCCTCAAATCGCCAGGCTTTTCAGGGCTGCTGCCGAAGCCGAGACGGTGCATGCCCGCAATCACCTTACCGCTCTGGCTGGTATCGGTTCGACGGCGGATAATCTCAAGGCGGCCGTCAAAGGCGAAAGTTACGAATACACCGAGATGTACCCCCCTTTCATCAAACAGGCCCAGTCAGACAAGGATGCAAAGGCGGAGATAAGTTTTAATCACGCCAACCAGGTTGAAGAGATACATCATACGCTTTACCAGCAGGCGCTGGCTTCGCTGGAGAAAGGCGGGAAGATGCCCGAGGGCGCCTACTATGTCTGCCCGGTTTGCGGGAACACCGTCTTCGGACAAGCCCCGGATGTTTGCCCTATTTGCGGCGTCCCGGGCAAGATGTTCAAGAAGATAAGCTGATCTGCCGTAAAAGGCGGATTTCATCTTCGCGGCTGGAGACTTCAGAGTCCAGCCTGGCGTCGAGCAACAGGCCGAGCACCGTTTTGATGCTCGGCCCTTGTTTTACTCCAAACGCAATCAGTTCGTCGCCGTTCAAGGATGTTTTGACATAACGTAATTTATCGAGATAAAGCCGTAAGTTGCGGCAGGTTTTCTCGGAATCGCCTGCTATCAGGTTGGCTCTGACAGCGACTTCGGAGAAGCCATCTAAAACCCTGTAAATCGAGCTGGGCTTTAGCGGTTCAACCGATAGGGCCTCGCGGCGGGATTTGAGTTCCTGGGTTCCGTGCAGGGTTTGAGTCGTCGCCCTGTTTAGTTTGAGCCGTTGAACGATATTGTCCATTGCCCTGTTGTCCAGGTTGAAGGTCAGGAGGGCCGTATAAAGCTGGGCCCCGGGGTTTCCGGGCCGGGACATTCGGCGGGCGGCTTCGAACCAGCCCTCCATCCTGACGTCGGCGCGTAAACCGGGGGCAAGGTATTGCAGCAGCCCGAGTTGTCCGGCCCTCATTAAGACTTTTTCAGGAAGCTCTTCCCCAAAAACCCGTTCCAATTCGTACCATATTCTTTCCCCGGTGATGGTACCCAGCATGCCGAGGTCGCGTTTGAGCGATGTTTCGGTTCTGGCTTCCAGTTTAAAATCCAGCCTCTGTTCGTAGCGTACTGCGCGCCACATGCGCGTGGCGTCGTCTTTAAAGCTCTTTTCGTGGAGTATACGCACGATTTTGCTGTGAAGATCATCGATGCCGCCGTAATGGTCGATAAGGCGGCCGTTATCCTCGCCGTTCAGGGAGACCGCCATGGCATTGATGCTGAAGTCCCTCCGCGACAGGTCGTCCTCGAGGCTGCCGGGTGCCACTGTCGGAAGTGCGCCGGGCCGGGCGTATTTTTCGCGTCGCGCGGTCGTCAGGTCAAGGTTAAGGTCGTGCCACCTGAGATTGGCCGTCAGGAAGGGTTTGTGCAGCGTTATTTTTACATCTTCGCCATCTGCAAGGTCAGTGGCGAGCGACATCGCGTCGCCTTCAAGGACCAGGTCGACGTCCCAAACGGGTTTGTCGAGCAGAAGGTCGCGCACGGCCCCTCCCGCCAGGAACAATTTTCCGCCCCGCTTCTCGAGCAGCCCCTGGGCCCTGGATATCGCGATAAGGGCCCTGGGTGGCAATCGCTCTTCGATTTTGTCGGCGAGGTTGATGTTTTCCATAGCCGCTCGCATTATAACACAGCCTGTTTACGAGAGGCGGGCCACATGCTCTCGTGTCATTCCGGCGCGATAGCCGGACCTTGGGCTGTTCCCCGAGGCCTCGGGATGTCCCCCGAGGTTCTCGCACTCGAGGCTCGAGTGTTCTTGTCCTCGAGCGTGTCCTCGAGGGCCTCGGGTTTGTTCCCCGAGGTTCTTGTCCTCGAGCGTGTCCTCGAGGGCCTCGGGTTTGTTCCCCGAGGTTCTTGTCCTCGAGCGTGTCCTCGAGGGATCTAGAGTCGATTTGGGGAGGAGCGTCGGAATCCGCCTGGCTAATTATTATATGATTTTACTCAACAACCTGCGGTGATTGCGAGCGAAGCGCGGCAATTATTTTTTTATTTTCATCCATCTAGTCCCCAGCCCCCTCATTATTCTGTCGCTGAAAGCTGACCGTTGATAACTGACTTCTTGTGCATGTCATTGCTGGGCGTGGAGCCCCGGCAATCCAGAATGACAAACCTTGTTGGCCGCCGGGTCTTTGAGTTGAGAAGAAATCTTTTGTCATCCCGGGCCGCGACCCGGGATCCATTTCTATTATATTTTCGGCTCGGCCGAAAACCTATAAGCTCCCTGTGGTTTTTTACAGAAAGCTGATTGTCTATAGCCGACCGCCTCGCTCATTCATAGTTGATAAACAGTTATAGCTTTGTGTTGTTGCCGTTGCGGCATTTGACCTATAATATGCTATTGTTGTCGATTTTTAAGGAGCTTTATGTTAGTTGTGGCGATCGTCGGAATGGCCGGTGCCGGTAAGTCTGAAGTGTCCCGTGTGTTCGAAAGCAAGGGTTACGCACGCATACGTTTTGGGGACATCACCGACGAAGAGCTGAAAAAACAGGGGCTGGACGTTAATGAAGAAAACGAGCGCCGCATGCGCGAAGCCCTCCGCGAGCTGTACGGCATGGAGGCTTACGCCATGCTTAACCTTACGAAGATAGATCTCGCCATTAAAAATTCGCCGGTGGTCGTGGACGGCCTCTACTCGTGGGAAGAGTATAAGTTCCTCAGCAATTATTACCAGCAGAATTTCCGCGTGGTAGGCGTATGGTCTTCGCCTGCGACGCGCTACGCCCGCCTCTCACAGCGGCCCGTGCGCCCTTTGAAACTAGCAGAAGCCTTCAGCCGCGACGAAGCCGAAATCCTCAAACTGAACAAGGGCGGCCCCATCGCGATGGCCGACTTCACCATCATCAACGAATCATCCATGAAAGACCTTGAGAAAGCCACCAAAAAGACCATCTCAGCGATGGAGAAACAATCTTGAGCCGGCCCCATTCCGACGAGTATTTCCTTAAGATAGCCGCGGTAGTTGCCGAACGGTCAACCTGCCTCAGGCACCACGTGGGGGCGGTGGCTGTAAAAGACAAGCAGATACTTTCGACGGGGTACAACGGGGCCCCCGCCGGCCTTGAGGATTGCCTTAGCCTGGGTTGCCTCAGGGACGCGCAGAAAATCCCTTCAGGCACGCGGCACGAGATATGCCGCGCGGTTCATGCGGAGCAGAATGCTATTATCCAGGCTGCCCTGCATGGCGTCAGCCTCGAGGGGGCTACCCTGTACGCCACTCACACGCCCTGCGTGCTTTGTGCGAAGATGCTTACCAACGCCCGCATAAAGCGCTATGTCAGCTTCGGTAAATATGCCGACAAATCGTTCGAGGAGATGTTCAAACAGGCGGGTATCGCCTTCGAACAGCTCCCGAGACCATCGGATTCGATAGTCTTCTTGGACTGAACCGTTGCGGCTTGTGGTATAATATTAACGTCTCCGCCGGGGGAACGAATGGCAAAGATCCACGCAAAAATAATAGTCAACCCCGTGGCGGGCGTCCATAAATCGACGTTCCGCAAATGGCCGCATATCAAAAGCCTGCTCACGGAGCACGGCTTATCTTTCGACTACCAGTACACCGAGGGGGCAGGGCATGCCTCCGAACTGGCTAGCGCAGCGGCCGGCGACGGCTACAGGTTCCTTATCGCCGTCGGCGGCGACGGGACCATCAATGAAGTCGCCAACGGGATCCTCGGCTCCCCGAATGCGGCGACTACCGCTATGGGTATAATCAGCACGGGCACGGGCAACGATTTTATCCGTTCTGCCGGCATCCCCTGCAATTACGCCATGGCCTGCAAACATGTCACGGGCGAGCGCCGTTCTCTCATTGATGTCGGCATCGTCGAATATACCAAAGACGGGAAAAGGGCCTCTCGTTATTTTATCAATGGGGCTGGTGTGGGTTTTGACGCGGAAGTAGCCGAAGCGGGCCGTGGGGTTCCGCGCTTCATGGGAAACACCGTGCCTTTCGTGCTTTCACTCCTGAAGACGCTCCCCGGGTACCGCAACAAGGATATCCGTTTGAATATCGACGGCCGCGTAGAAACGCGCAAGGTGCTCACCCTGGTCGTTTCCAACGGGGCGTATTTCGGAGGCGGCATGCGCATCGCGCCGGAAGCCGAATTGAGCGACCGTCACCTGGATGTGCTGACGATAGGCGATGTGGGCAAGGTGGAATTGTTGCAGGTGTTTCCGCGCGTATACAAGGGGACTCATATCACCCATCCCAAGGTGCGGATGGAAAAAGCCCACTCGGTGACTGTCGAGTGCGACCGGCGTATTTTGCTTCAGGCGGACGGGGAACTTCTCGGGGAAGGGCCCGTCACTTTCCGCATACAGCCCGCCTCGCTCAATGTCGTCGCCTGATTAGCTGGCATTGCCTTTTGTCGGGCATCCCCGCCTTAACCTCTCGGTTGTTTACTCTCCCCTCTGTGGGAGAGGACTAAGGTGAGGGGTCTTCCTTTTTGTCTGTTACAATTGTCATTCCGGCGCGACAGCCGGACCTCGGGCGGTTCCATGAGGTTCTTGTCCTCGAGCGTGTCCTCGAGGGATCCAGAGTCGATTTCGTCCGCTTAAGCGAACCGGGATCCTGATCCGATTCTTTACTCCGATGCCCATCCTGTCATCCTCGGGCCGCAGACCCGGGGCCTCGGGCTATTCCCCGAGGTTCTTGTCCTCGAGGCTCGAGGGATCCATTTCCTTTGCCCGCTTTCTCTCAGTTGACTGCCGTTTGTTGGCAGTATGCGTTGATGTTAATTGTCATTGCCGGGCGTCGAGACCCGGCAATCCAGAGTGACTTTCCCGTTGACCGAGGAATCTTTGAATTCGGGGAACTCTTTCTTGTCATCCCGGGCCGAGACCCGGGATCCAGAACTATTCATTACGTACGGATCGTTGAATAATACCCGGTGATGACTGGGCGCGGCGACCCTGTATTGGGGCTAGCCTGTATTCTCCCCCTGGTATCGGCCCTTATAGCCCTGGCTCTCCCCTGTAAGTGTCGAGAACACCAGTTGCAGCACCCTGGCGTTTTTCTCAAGGTCCAGACCCAGCGGGTTATATACCACCAGCAGTGATTCGGACCGTCCCGAATATCCGGCGTCCCAGACAGCCGTGTGGAGGCTGGCCCCGCAGCGGAGCAGGCTGGAGCGTGACAGCCCCAGGGCCATGATGTTTTTGGGCAGGTGCACGATTTCATTATAGGTTATGCTGTAGGACCCGGGGGGAAGGTGCAGCAGTCCTTCTGAGTTGAAATCCAGTTTGTTCTGCTCCGAAATGACGCGGTTTCGGTTGTCGAGCGACAGTTTTCCGGCTGAAACGAGTGCGGAAACGCTGCGCAGGCTCAAATCAAAGCCGTTGGTCTGGAGTTGTGCCCCCATATCGAGGAAGCATTCGATGAGAGGCGGCATGCCCTGCATGAGAGCGAGGATATCGTCGTGCGATAGCGTGCTCATATGTTGCCAGCCGTGAAAGCCGTCACTTCTTCTATGCTTCCCGCATTGCAAAACAGCATTACCAGCCTTTCCATCCCGAGCGCTATGCCTCCGCATTCGGGCATATATCCCACCGCCTCAATAAAAGATTCGGGCATTTTCATTTTCCTTCCCTGTTCGCGTTGTATCTGTTGTATCTCCGCTTCGAAGCGTTTTCTTTGCTCGTCGGCGTCGGTTAGTTCGCTGTACGCGTTGGCGATCTCAAGCCCGCTTATAAATACCTCCGCCCTTTCGGCTACCGCCGGATCGCCCGGTTTCAGGCGGGCCAGGGAGGCTGCGGCAGCCGGGTATTCCACCAGGACGGTCGGCCTGGCGCTTTCGAGTTTGGGCAACACCAGCGTGGCCATGTCATGGTCGAACCGTTCTGGTTCGTAATTCGCCACGGGGTCCCAGCCGGCGTTTTCGATAAATGCTTCCCTTACCGGGAGACGCGGCCAGGGAAGCGAGAGATCGACCTTGTTCCCCTGGTAGTTTATTGTATTTCCGGATTCAAGCTTGCCCGCGATGGCCGTGACCAGTTGCTCCGTGTCGATGATGACGTCCTGAAACCCCGCGGCCGAACGGTACCACTCCAGGAGGCTGAATTCGGGGTTGTGCAGTCGCCCGCGTTCGCCTTTACGGAAGCAGTGGCTTATCTGGAAAATCCTGGGGTAGCCCGCCGCCAGCAGGCGCTTCATGTGCAGTTCGGGGGACGTTATCAGGTACCAGTCCGAACTCTCTTCAGGAACGATGTTTAACTCGGGGGCGATCGCCGGCACCCTGGTTGGTGTTTCCACCTCAAAAAAGCCTCGCCCGCGGAAAAAATCGCGGGCGAGGTCGTAAATCTGAGCGCGGCGCATGAGGTTGGATTTGATCTTTGCCAGGCGCTCCTGTTCGGGGGGCATAGATTACTTCTTGGTGCCCAGTCTTTCAACGTAGTTGCCGGTTCTTGTGTCTATCTTCAGTACGTCGCCTTCCTTGATGAAAGTGGGCACGTCGATAGTGAATCCGGTTTCCAGTTTTGCCGATTTGTTCTGGGCGGTAACCGTGGCGGTTTTTATGGAAGAGCCTGTTTCGACGACGGCGAGCTCCACGAAGGTGGGTATGGTGATGTCTATCGGGAGTTCGTCGAGCAGCTGAACGTTGACCAGCGTGCCTTCCTTGAGGAACTTGATCTTGTCCCCGAGCTGTTTTTCGGTTACGAAGGTCTGTTCGAAATTCTGTGTGTTCATGAACACGTAGTGGTCGGCCTCTTTGTACAGGTACTGCATCTCGGTGTTGGTGATACTGGCTTCATCCACTTTTTCCCCGGAGTGAAAAGTGACGTCCAGAACTCCGCCGTCGAGCAAGTTTTTCAGGCGGAGTTTGTAGATGGCGCGCCCTTTGCCGGGTTTGACGAACTCGGCGCCGTCCACGTTCCAGGGTTTGTTTTGATATAAAAGCTTGGTATTTTTGTGTACTTCTTCGATTTCCATAAGCCGGCGGTTTCTCTCCTGACTCGATTCTAAATCATATTCTTGTAATATGCTATACATTCTGGACTAAAAAATCAATGTTGATGCGCGGCGCGTGTAGAACCGTCGCAAAAAAGTGGGAATCGTCCGCCTGGGCGGACGATTCCCACTCGCTTATACCAGGGAAAGAACTAGGAGGTTTTTCTTCGTTTGCGCCGCAGTAGCCAGATTATCGCGGCTATGACGATGATGACGGGGCTGAATACCGCGATTCCGATGATGGCGGACACGAATACCCGGCCGAACCATAACAGGGCGCTCCATGCCCCGGAGGCTACCCCGCCGACGCTCCAGCCGCCCTGGGTGATATTGACGTAATCCGTGCGTGTCTCGGTGACTGTGTTGGCGCGGTCGTCGGTTACGTTAAGGGTTATGGTGTATTTCCCGGGTTTGCTGAAGGAATGCAGGGGGTTAGAATCGGTGCTTGTTTTTCCGTCCCCGAAGTCCCAGATATAGCTGTAAGGTGTAAAGCCGCCTGTTACCTGGGGATCGAATTCGATGTTGTTCCCCGTTTTGGCATTCACAGCGCTGGCGGTGAATTTTGCTTCGAGTTTAGCCTCGGCGAGGCTGATATTTATCAGGGAAGTAGCGGAGGTTTTTTCAAGGTACTGCATCCTTCCCTTTATCTGTTCTATCTGGGATTGTACCTGCGTGAGCTGCGCCTGTATCGCGAGGATGTCTTCTACCTTGACCGCTTTTCCCATGATGAGAAGGAGTTGGGCTTCGGTGGCTTTGAGGTTGGACAGCTGGGAGCCGAGGTCGACGTATTCCTCGGTCACGTCCTGGCTGGAAGTACTTTGAGAGGTAACGTCAACCGCTATCTGCGTGACAGAAACCGATGCGGCGTCATAGCTTTCTGAAGGGACTCGGATAGTGATGGAACCATAAACGGCTTCGCCGTTTTTCCATGAATTGGAGGACACGACGTACCCCTTGAGGGTGCCGGCTATCTTTGCGATATTTGCCAGCGCCCCGGTGACGTCGTCCACCACCATCGAGATGTTGCCGGTGCGGACTATCATGCGGTCGCTGGGGATAGAGGAATCGGAAGTGAAGCTCGTCGACCCGTTTGCGCTCTGGGTGACCGTTATCGAAGGAACGCTCGCGCTCTCGCCTTTACCGGACAGAGAAACCGATGTGGTCATAGGGTAGCTGGTATAACTGGGTGTCACCGCGTCCCGGATGCTGGTGCTGCCATCGTTATGGCTTCCCGAGCAGGCTGCGGCGGTGATGATGGACAGCAGGGCCGCTGCGACTAGTATTGCTCTTTTCAATTCGGGCCTCCTTTGAAATTTATAAATTGGTTTTAATTGTTGGTTCTCACCAGTATCTAACGTAATTTCCTGGAAAAAGTTAGCGTGAATACTGCCCATTGTCATCGCGGGGAACCTGGCGACGCGGCAATCTCGTTCCTTCGTGGTACCCTCACCTACTCCTTCCTGTCATTCCGGCGCGATAGCCGGAATCCAGAGCCGATTCTTTGCTTCAATCCCTATCTTGTCATCCCGAACAGGGTTCCATTTCCTAACCCTTGTCGCCGTATTACGAGCATACTTCACCCTTGGACGACTGAAGATTCTTGTTCGTTGCCTTTAAAGATAATTGTCATCCCGGGCGGCGACCCGGGATCCAGAATCTACTTCTCGTCTCATTGCCATCACTTCCCCCTTCCCGCTGTCATCCCTGTTCGGGAGCCGGGATCCATTTCCACAATCTTTTCGGGCTATGCCCGAAAAGCTATCGATGTCTGGCTTTTCTATTACCGGTGTATCCATTTTCCCTGCCTCCACCCCCGGCGTCGTTCCTAAGCCCCTATCGGGGGTCATTCCCGGGCGTCGAGCCCCGGGCCTCGGGCGGTTCCCCGAGGCCTCGGGATGTCCCCCGAGGTTCTCGCACTCGAGGCTCGAGTGTTCTTGTCCTCGAGGCTCGAGGGAATCCAGAATAAATCCGTTTGACGAACCACTCATCCTTCCGTTTTGTCATTCCGGCGCGATAGCCGGAATCCAGAGTCGATTTCGAGGCTCTAGGGATCCAGGTTAAACGTGTCCCCGATACCCGGAATCACCTTAACATAAAATCAGTCTAGCCTCGTTATAAACAGTTATAATATTACATGGGTGTCTTTTTTATAGTGTCGGAATGATATTGGTCAATGTCGCCTCTCGCCTAAAAAATTATTTTAAAGAAGCCCGGCGTAAATTATTTATTTTTGACCCTGGATCAGTTTTTTCCCGGCTACCCTGGCATCTCCTTCGCGCCTTGTGATGCCGATACGGTCGAGGTGTGTTAATAGCGGTACACTGTATTTCCGGCTGAACCCGAATAGCTGGTTTATCTCCTGTATCGTAATTTTCCCGTTTTCCTTCAGCCGTCCGGTTATCTGTTCCTTTACGGCCTGGAATTGTTTTGCTTCGAGAAGTATCCCGTCGGGCAATTCGACCAGTTCCCCCTGTTTGATCATATGATGCACGATGGGTGGGCTTGAAGGCAGCTGGGCTGAAAGTTCTTTAAGATTCGGGGGGCTTGAAGGATTTTTCGCAAAAAGGCCGAGCACCTGGGCTTTTAATGCCTCCTGCTGTTTGGAGAGGACTGGTTTGTTTTGCGGGAGAGTAAGTAATTCCTCTTCACGTGCGATTTTCCCGGAAGAAATCATGTTCAGCACGAGCGTTTCGAATACTTCTTTCGGAAAGCCGAGTCCTTCCTGCAGAACAGCCTGGGGTACGCCATGCTTCAGAGTGTCCGGCGACATTTCTTTTTCTATGCTTGAAAGCAGTTTTCCGGCGGCCTCCTCCCAGACGCGGATGTCTATCGAATAAGGCCCTGCTTGAACCAGTTTTTTCTGGTTTGCAAGCTGTTTCACTTTAACGGCGATTTCAGATGACGAAAAAAGGCTTGCCGCCAGGAGGCTGCCGGTTTCGGAGACCCTGTTTTTTTCTATCTCGGCCGATATGAGGTCTTCCAGCTTCAGGCTCAGGCGCCTTTCAAGTAGTACTTTCCTGGCAGGGATTTCCCCCACTTTGAATTTCGAAGCCAGCGGGTCAAGTACCACTCCTCCGCCGATCGTCACGGCGGGCGATTGTTGCCTGATTATGAAACGTTCCCCCGTGAAAACGGCAACATCCTCGCTGAATCTTAATTGTGCTAGGCTGGTTTCTCCCGGTTTGATCGTTTTCGATCCGATCAATGCCACACGGGCGAGAAGCTCGCGTGTCTCCAGGTAGACGAGCACCTCGGACATGCTTTTCAGGGGTGCGCCGGCCGAAGCCAGCAGTTGAACGTTTATATCCACCGTGCGGCTGGAGGGAGTATAACCTCGAGAACCTGCGACGATGTCCCCGCGGGCGACTTCCTCCCGTTTTACGCCTGTCAGGTTGACCGCCACGCGGCTTCCCGGCGCAGCCGTTTGTACCATATGCTTGTAACTTTCCAGCCCCCTGATATGTGCAGCGGCGCCGGAAGGGATGATAAATGCATCTTTTCCCGTCGAGAACGTGCCCTGGGAAAGGGTTCCCGTCACAACTACGCCGCTTCCCTTGATGACGAAAACCCGGTCTATCGGGAGGCGCGGTTTTCCGATTTCCTGGCGTGGAGCGAGCTTTGCCGCCAGGTCGGCAATCGTCTTTTTCAATTCCTCGATTCCCGCCCCGCTTCGAGTGCTGACGCGTGCGACAGGAGAGCCTTCGAGGCTGGTCCCTGAAAGGTGCGAGATGATGTCTTTTTCAACCAGCGACACCCATTCCGGGTCACCGGCGAGGTCGATTTTATTGATGACTATTATCCCGTGTTGGATGCCCAGCAGGTCCAGTATCCGCAGGTGTTCCTCGGTCTGGGGCATCCAGCCGTCGTCAGCCGCGACCACCAGGAGGACGGCGTCTATCCCGAAAAGTCCGGGGATAACGTTGTGGATGAATTGTTTGTGCCCTGGAACATCGACGATCCCAACGGTATCACCCGAAGGAAGCGGCATCCAGGCGAATCCCAGGTCGATGGTCATACCGCGTTCTTTTTCTTCTGGGAGGCGGTCGGGGTCGATGGATGTTAACGCTTTGACCAGGCTTGATTTGCCATGGTCGATATGCCCGGCGGTACCGATGGTCAACATCGTCAGTTTTTCCGGTTCATGGCTCTTTGGACGACTTTGGCAACTGCGTCATCCTGTTCTGGAAAGACCGTGCGCATATCGATGAGGATATGATCGTTTTCTATCCTGGCGATCAGTGGAGGTTGCGAGAGGCGGAGGGAGCGTGCGCATGCTTCGGCTGACCCTGTCGGGGTAAGACTGACCAGTGCGGTTGACAGGCTTTGTTCCGGCAGGGTTCCGCCTCCCACCATACTTAAGCCCTCTTTTATTTCCGCCCTGATATCGCAGGCTTTTAATTTACGCACAATGGCGCGGGCTCGTAATCTCAGGGCTGAAAGGTCATAAGACATCATTCTCCATGATGGGATGTCCAGAGTCGCTGTCCTGTTCAAATAGACCGCAGCAGTGGCTTCCAGCGCGATTGCTGAAAGCTTATCCAGCCGCACCGCTCGCATCAATGGGTGATTCAGCAGAGGTTCGATGAGCTTTCGTTTTCCGGCTATAATTCCGGCCTGGGGGCCACCGAATAGCTTGTCTCCGGAAAAACAAACGAGGTCGGCTCCATCCCGCAATGCCTGCTGGACCGTCGGCTCCGGTTTTAAACCGAATTCCGCGGTGTCAATAACTGCGCCGCTGCCCAGGTCGTAAATCAAGGGAACGTTGTGCTCGGCCGCCAATTCCGATAGTTCGCTTAGGGAAGTTTCGCCCACAAAGCCGTTTTGGACGAAATTGGATTGGTGTATCTTCAGGATCATCGCGGTATGTTCGTTGATTGCCCGCGCGTAGTCCTTCCTCGTTGTGTGGTTGGTGGTCCCTATTTCGCGCAGTTTTACCCCGCTTTGTTCCATTATTTCGGGTACCCTGAAGCCCCCTCCGATCTGGACAAGTTCGCCGCGGGAAACTATGGCTTCGCGGCCATTCGCCATTGCCACAAGGACGAGAAGGACTGCAGCGGCATTATTGTTGACAGCGACTGCGTCTTCAGCGCCGGTTAAAAGAGCTATGAGGCGCCTCAACTCCGATGCCCGGGTTCCCCGCCCGCCGCTCTTTAGGTCGGCTTCCAGGTTAAAATATTGCCCCCCGAGATTAGAAACCGCTTCCAGCGCTTTTTGGGATAAAGGGGCTCGCCCGAGGTTGGTGTGGAGGATGATGCCTGTGCCGTTTATCACGCCGCTCATAAAACCTGGCCATTCTAACAACAAACGCGTTCTGATTAAAACCGGTAGGTCGGCTTCACCCCGGGGTGCTGTGCCCTCTCTGATCCGATCACGCAGTTCGGAAAGTACATGCCGGGTGGCCTCGATTACCAGTGGGCGTGTGTAAAGCGTTATTTCTGGGATAAGTTCCGGAGATTCAAGCAGTTTTTCGATTGCGGGGAGGCTCCGCAATGCGGTGTTCGTTGTGTGTCGAGTGCGTGGTGCCCTCGATGCTTTCATATTACGATGATCTTGCCGGCGGGGGACGATTCTATTACCTTGCCCATGACCGCGGCTTCGTTTACGCCCTTCTCATGAAGTTTTGCGAGCATAGCGGCAGTTTTTTCTTCGGGGACGCATATCAGGAGCCCTCCTGAAGTCTGCGGGTCGTACAAGACACTCATGGTGTCTTCGTCAATCGGTCCTGTGTTTACCATGGGCGCCCGGTATTCCCAGTTGGCGTACATGCCTTCCGGTATCAGTCCCATGTGTGCGAATTGAAGTGCCTCAGGAATCATAGGAACCTTTTTGGAATCAATCTCAATCGAGGTCCCACTGGCTTCGGCCATCTCGCAGGCATGCCCGATAAGGGCAAACCCTGTTACGTCGGTGCAGGCGTTCGCCCCGATTTCCAGCATGGCGTCGCATGCTTTGTCGTTAAGGCGAGTCATCTGTGCCACCAGTTTTTTAAGAACGTCCGCAGGAAGCATCTCGGCTTTAAGCGCCGTAGTGAGTATGCCGGTGCCTATGGGCTTGGTCATTATAAGCCGGTCACCAACTTTCGCCCCTCCCTTGGTCACGATCCGGTCGGGGTGGATGGTTCCGGTGACGCTTAAACCGAATTTCACTTCGTCGTTACGGATGCTGTGACCGCCGACCAGGATAATGCCCGCCTCGTTCAACTTGGCGAGGGCTCCTTGAAGGATCAGGCTAAGTACCGATATATCCATTGTCTCCGAAGGGAAACCGACGATGTTCATCGCAGTTATGGGCTTGCCCCCCATCGCATATATGTCGCTTATGCCATTCGCTGCGGCAATCATCCCGAAGCTGTAAGGGTCGTCAACGATGGCTGCTATCATATCAACCGTCTCAACAATAGCCAGGTCGTCGCGTAGTTTGTAAACTCCAGCATCGTCCTTAACCCCTGCCAGGACGTTTTCGTTCTGCGGGATCTTTAGACAACCCAGAGCCTTTGCTAAGTCACCCGGACTTAGTTTGGCCCCTCAGCCCGAATAACGGGAGAGGGCGGTTAGCTTTACGTCGCTACCGGTCTCTGTCAATTTATGATCTCCTTCTCTGTGCGGATCTTGGCGGAGGGGGAGGGAATCGAACCCCCCGCGGCGGGTTAACCGTCGCCAACGGATTTGAAGTCCGCAAGGCCCACCAGAGCCTATCCGCCTCCGCCGTGATTATAACATACACGTGTGGTTTGAGGCGGGTCATGAACGATTTAACGAGTATAAATAAGCTTTAGTTATGTGTCAACATGCGCATTCTACGTTTTTATGTGGGTTTCGCATGGTTTGAAAGGATTGATGACAAAGAGAATCGATTTATTTTGTGACCCAGTGAAAGTAGGGAGCCTACAATGAAGTTACTGATTCTCTGATGCTCGGAATTTACCTGGGACACATCCGGACCGAGGAACCAGGGATCTAAACAAAAGCCCCCGATTCATATGAATCCGGGGGCTTTTTACCGAATAAAACTTAAACCTAGGAAAGGTTTAGTCTCAAGCTCTGAAGGAATGGGCTATTTGATTTTGAGCATCGCCAGCGAGATTGCGACAAACAGGACGACAAGAACAATAGTGATCTGGAAAAGCGTCTTCTCTACCCCTCTCCGGGTGCGATAAACAGTGTCCGCTTGCCCGAAAATACCACCCAGCCCTCCGCCTTTAACCTGTAGCAATAGGGCCGCTGTCAGGGCCACCGACAGTATCATTTGAGCGATCGTGAAATAAGTTTTCATTTTACAATTCTCCCAGTTTCCGGGTTATTATTTCGGATGCCATATTCGGGTTGGCTCTTCCTTTGGAAAGGCGCATCAACTGGCCAACCATGAATTTCACCGCCTGGGCTTTTCCCGCCTTGAAATCGGCAACCGCCTGCGGATTGTCTCTAATTACCTGTAAAGCGGCAGTTTCCAGTTCAGATGTGTCGGAAATCTGGCCCAACCCCTTCTCGTTGATGATAGTCTTGGCCTCTTTGCCGGAATTGAACATTTCTTCGAGCACAACTTTGCCCGTTCCGGCATTGACCACTGCTTTGCTTACCAACTTTACGAGGGCTGTGAAGTGTTGGGGGTTGACGCGCCTGCCGAACTCAATGATATCACATCCTGAGGTGTTGAGGATACCTGCTGCCGCTCCCACGAGCCAGTTACTGATCTCTTTGGGAGAAACTTCCGGGTCGGAATGGACAAGCAGTTCATAATATTCAGCTGTTTCCCTGTTCTCAGTGAGCAGGTTGGCATCATATACTGGCAACCCAAATTGAGAAACGAAGCGGTTAAAACGCGCCTCGGGTAACTCGGGCAGCATCGCACGGACGTTCTCTACCCACGCGGATGACGGAGTGATAGGCGGCAAATCAGGCTCTGGAAAATATCTGTAGTCGTGAGCGAATTCCTTGGAACGCTGAGAGACTGTTTTGCCTTCTGGTTCAACCCACCCACGTGTTTCCTGGGCGAGACGTCCACCCTGCGAAAGCACCTTGCGCTGTCGCTCTCCTTCGTATTCTAGGGCGCGGAAGACTGCGCGGAAGCTGTTCATGTTTTTGACTTCAACTTTGGCTAATAGCTTGTCTGTTCCCCTGGGTCGGATGCTGATATTGGCGTCGCAACGGAAACTGCCCTCTTCCATATTTGCAGTAGAGACGCCAAGGTAGCGCAATATCGAATGGAGTTTTACAAGATAAGCCCGGGCTTCTTCCGCAGAACGCATGTCGGGTTCGCTGACGATCTCCATTAAAGGAACTCCACTTCGGTTCACATCGACCAGACTATACGCCATCCCGCCTTCGTCGCGGTGCAGCAGCTTTGCGACATCTTCTTCCTGGTGGACACGTGTGATGCCGATTCGTTTGATTTTCTGATTGACCTCGATGTTAAGCCAGCCTCCAAGACCTATAGGTTGGTCGTATTGGGATATCTGGTAGCCCTTCATCAAGTCAGGATATGGATAATTTTTCCTATCGAATTTGGTGTACTGTGAAATGGAGCAGTTGAGTGCCTGTGCAGTCATCATCGCATATTCAACAGCCTGCCGGTTGATGTTGGGAAGGACTCCTGGCATACCGAGGCATACCGGGCAAACATGCGTATTGGGGGGCGCGTTTGCATAGTCCGACGAGCAACTGCAATACATCTTGCTGCGAGTCCGTAATTGCGCGTGAACTTCAAGGCCGATAACGGTCTCGTAATCTAAAGCTGGTATCGGGTTTGTGGTTTCCATAAACAATTTATCAGTATATCAATATCAACCTGGACTGACAAGAATGTCACAGGACCTCATTAATGTGGTCGGAATGCAAAATAAGCTTGAGACATTTTGCCACTGAGTGGAAAAAGACTGAAGGTATGTTATAATCTATCTTGTTTTTGTGGGGCTGTAGCTCAGCTGGTAGAGCATTGCATTCGCATTGCAGGGGTCAGGGGTTCGAATCCCCTCAGCTCCACCATTTGTTTCTTGCGCACACCAGGCACCTTTCCCCATTTTAACTACAGTCTAAACACCGCTTGGGTATTGATCCATCTCTTCAATACTTATACCGATAAATTCCAGGATATCAGCATTTTTATGGCATAAGAATTCTAGTTTTTTATCGTAATACTTCAATCGCCTCAGATGTGGCCGTTTGGCTTTTCGAGAGAAGTTTTTGATTTACACCCTCCCCGGCATGTTTTTTGATCCCAAACGTGTGCAAGTCGGTTTTTACTTCGTGCACCTTTTGGGCCATTTCCATGGTGTATTGAAGTTTCCTTGATTTGGTTTGGATTTCGGTTGCATCCCTGACCGATTTCGATACTTTTAAGTTTGATTTGGCCCTAAAGGGTCATTTTCCTGAACCAACAATTGTTGTTGCAGACCGTAAATCAAACCATAATGTGAAAACTAAAGTGGAATGCATGAGACCACCGGGTCTTTTCCCCGCAAATGCAGACCATTCGAAACAGGATGGTTTGAGAAAAACAGTGGAAACCCGGAATTGTTGGAGGCAAAATGTCGGACACACTACTGCATGGGGTTAATTGCGGATTTGCCTGGTTCATCGTTGCCCTCGCGATTGGCGGTTACTTTCTCACCTATCGTAAAACCGGAGAACGCTGGATGTTCTGGATAGTTCTTTCCAGCGGATGGGGACTTTTCGCAGTTGCTCAAACCGTTGTTTTGGTGGGGACCATACAGAACACCTCATTACTTGGTGCCCTGTGGATTTCTTCTTTCGTTTTAATCATTTGCTCACTAGCTTTGATTTTTCTTAAACTCACAGGTCGAAAAATAACGGCCGGGCGGTAGGCGGGTATCAAGTGCAACTTCTAGACAAAAAATGGGAATTTAACCAAGGTGTGGAAGAAGAATCCTCATTCCGCAAATTTGCAGCTTCTTTACCTTGTTTTGCTTTTGAACTTGATAACTCGGGAAAGTTGATTTATGCCAATGCGGCATTGCTTTCCTTTACCGGACATAGAATCGAAGAAATCCATTCAGGTTCAAATATTTTGAACATTTTCGACTCATGGGATTTTGAATTGCTTCAAAATGGGGCCCTTAATCGTCCTTCAGAAAGCGCCGGTGGCAAATCCGAGTGTGAAATTATTTCTAAAATCGGGAAACGAATCCCCATCGAGGTATTTGCGAGTACGATTGGAGGGGAATCCGGGAAATCAATCGGCCTCAGATGCATTGCCTTCGACATATCGGAAAGAAAACGTATCGAGAGTAGTATTTTACAAAACGCCCTTGAGTTGGACAGAGTGTTTAATACTGCCTCTGGCGCTATGTGTATTATCAACAAAGATTTCAGTATCAGAAGAATGAACGACGAATTCGCAACGACTTTTGGTATCGATCCGATAAAATCCCTTGGGCGCAAATGCAATGAAGTATTGGCGCGAATTTGTTGCGACAGGGTTCAGTGCCCGTTGACCCAGATACTCGGCGGAGCGAACAGAATCGAACAGGAGACGGAAGCAGAAATCTCACCCGCTGAAAAAGCGAATTTCCACCTCACAGTCGTGCCATATTGTGACAGGGCGGGGACAATCATTGGTATGGTTTCGAATTTCAGAAATATCACTGAGATCAAACTTATTCAGCGGCAATTACAGCAGGCGACCTTACTCGCGACGCTTGGAGAAATGACTGCCGGAATCGCCCATGAAGTAAACAATCCGCTATCAAGTATTTTGCTTTATTCCGAATTGCTCATGGCTGGTGGCGCTAATCCAAAAATTCGCAAAGATCTTAAGCTTATTCATGATGAAGCCGAGAGGGCCAGCAGGACAATGTCAGAGTTGTTAAATTACGCGCGTGGTATCAATACCTCGATGACTACTGTCAACCTTAACACGCTGGTAAAAAAAGTACTTGAAGTACGCAGCTATCAGCAAAATGTCAAAAATATTCATGTAACCCGCAACCTATCTAGGGCGGGATTCTATATTCAGGGCGATAGCAATCAAATTACACAGGTAATCATGAATATCGTGATGAACGCCGAAGATTCGATCAATGAAAAGAAAGGTGGTGATATCAACATCACCACCGAGATCAGTTCCAAATGGGGGAGGCTCTTTATATGCGATTCGGGAAAGGGCATCAAAGAAGAAGATCTGCAAAAAATCTTTTTTCCATTCTTCACTACTAAAAAAAATGCCCAACGCTCAGGCCTCGGTCTTTCGGTATGTTATGGTATCGTAACCCGGCACCATGGATTTATTAAAGCAAAAAATAATCCATCAGGAGGTACGACTTTTATTGTCGAACTCCCGCTTGTACAGCGGGTTTCAAAAAAACCTGGGCGTACCGGCCTCGAATTGGCGCGTGAACATGATTAAGCGCCGCATAAACGTCCTGATCGTGGATGATGAACCCGCGATACGCGATTCTCTCAGTCGCATATTGGACCAAAAGGGATGTATAACGATGGCTGTTCGCGGTGGTAAAGAAGCGCTTGATGTCTTGCCTGCCTTTAGCCCTGACGTGGTGATCCTCGATCTTATTATGCCGGGTATGGATGGATATGAGGTTTGCAGGCGGCTTAGATTAAGCATCCCTAACGTCAAAGTCGTTTATTTTACCGCCAAAGTTGAAGTGGGTGGCGTTAACGAATCTTCTATTGGCCCCGATGCATTGATCGAGAAACCTGCTAGCAGCGATAGGATCTTTTCCTGCATTCAAAAGCTTATGCTTGGTGATTCAAAATCTTGTATCGCGTGAAAGAGACAAAACAATGGTGACTTTAAATCAAGAATCCGGGGTTAATGCTAACGTTGTTTCCAAAACAACAGCTCGCTCCTCTGCAAAAAAGAAAGCAATATTCAATAGCGAGAAGGTGATAGTTGTGGAGCGAGACCAGATTGCGCGGGCAGTGATTGCCAGGGTACTGCTGAAGATGCATTACCGTGTTGATTGTTTTGCTGATTTCGGCGACGCCATCACCAACGCGCATGGTATCAAAGCCAGGCTGGTTATCATCAGCGTTTACGAGACTGAACTTCTTGATATGATTTTGGCTCAATTCCCCCCCGATACAGGTGTTCTTATCGTAACGGATGCCCAAAATATGCCTGCTGCCGCCCAATCAAAGTGCTGCGCGATCCGATCGTTTTTACTACGGCCTTTTACTTCCAGGCAGCTGGGAGAGTCGGTTCTCCAGACGATCGATGGTGTAAACCAGATATCGGAATCGCTAAGAAACAGTGCTTTCTCCGAGATAGACGAGAAGCAGGTTTTCTGGCGGAAATCGGATGATTCCTTCGTTCAATTGCTGAATTTGCTTAGCAACAGGACCGAGCCCTGCTACGTCTCAGTTTTATTGAAAGATGCGGTAACCGGAAAATATTCCGTCCGTGCTGAAAAAGGGGTTTCAAATCCTTCATGGAATTTTATTTGCGAAAAAATAACGAAAATAGACAATGGTTCCGCCGTGGTTTATTCCCCGACAAACTCTCCACCAGAACTGGCTCGTCTAATGAAGAAGTCTTCGGTTGAATGTATGCTCTGCGCCCCGTTGATTGTTAAAGGGGAAATTGTGGGTGTAATCAACCAGGTAAAAAGCCAAACCAACTCCAGTTTTAAACCCAGTGACGCAGCATTTACCAGTTTGCTCACTCGTCAATTCGGAATGGGGATGGAGAATGATGCGTTATCGGCGGATATGAGGACGCAACAGAACTATGTCGGAAAATTACTTAAAGAAATCGGGAGCGCCCAAACCAATGAACGCCGACGAGTAGCCACAGAGATACACGATGGGGTAGCTCAATGGCTTGTCGGGGCCGCGCTGGACATATCCGCTTGCCACCAGCTCATCAGTTGCAACCAGCTGGACGATGTTGGCGATTCTCTGTTACGAGTAAAAGAAACGCTTCAAAATAGTATCAGGGAGTTGCGGAGAGCAATCGCGGATCTTCGCCCCGAATTACTGATTCGATTGGGACTTGTGAATGCTATAACGCAGTCGATTGAAGCATTGAAAATGGAAGGCATTGAATGTGTACTGAAACTAGACGGTCCTACTCCCAGATTCGACAAAGCCGTGGAAACAAATGTGTACTGGATTCTCCAGGAGATTCTGAGTAACATCCACAAACATGCTCAGGCCACCTCAGTGAGTATTTTGTTACAGAATTCCGAAGATCGGTTCACGGTCGTGATTGAAGATGACGGAATCGGATTCGATCTGGATTCCGTCAATAATTCCGGTGTGATACTGGAGCATGTAGGGATGGTGGGGATGAGGGAACGCGCAGAATTGCTTTGTGCGAAACTAACCATTGTCAGTACAAGAGGCAAGGGCACAAAAGCGTGCCTCACGCTTCCTGCAGTTATTAGTCAGATGGAAGGAGAAACCGTTGGAGAAAACACTTAGTCCTAAGATTAAGATCCTGATTGTCGATGACCACAATGTTGTGAGGGAGGGACTTCGGCGCATACTCGAGCTGGACGATACCCTTGAGGTCATAGGCGAAGCAAAAAGCGGAGTCGAGGCTATCAGTCGGGCGGTTGCATTAATGCCTGATGTTGTAATCATGGATCTGAAAATGCCTGGCATGGATGGAATTACGGCAACCAGGGAGATCAAACAGCGTCTGCCCCGAACGCAGGTGCTCGTTCTGACCCTCTATGCCGAGGATTATGTGGAAGAAGCTCTGGATGCGGGTGCCTCGGGTTACCTTCTAAAAGATAGCGATTCAAAGTTGATTATGATGGCTATTCGCCAGGTATACGATGGCCTCAATCCCATCGCCCCATCGTTGACACGGCAGTTGATAAACGACCTGAACAAGCGTTCTGAATACAATGCCCTTGCGTTGACGTCCCGTCAAGCCGAGATGTTGCAGTTGATCTCCGAGGGAGTCAGCAGCAAGGAGATCGGGGCAAAATTTTTCATCAGCCCATCGACCGTTAAACGGGAAATACGGCATATATTCGATAAACTCGGTGTAAATGATCGAGCACATGCAGTTTCAATCGCCATGAAGAGAAAGTTAATTAAAGCCGCCGTTTAACATCACGTTAATTTCGCTCACTCAAAAAGAGCTCCGCAAACGGGGCTCTTTTTTTTGTACCGGCCTACCACAGGTAACCTAGTCCTCATGTATTAAACGGTTATCCGCCAGAGTCGTGCCGGAAGGGGCGAAATCAATGCCTGTATCACTCTTTGACCCCTTCTACTATAGGCCAACCACCTAACCCACTCAGCCCAAAATTTGCAGGCTGGAAAGTCCATCAGCAATGACTCATAAGTCCTTACTCCTCCAGGTCCTGTGTGAGAAGATGTGATATCCGAAGGGGAATTACATCCGGAAGGAAGAGGAAAAAGATGTACAGTGCGGGTTTGTTGACCGATATAAGGACGCAGGCTATTACGGGGGTGCGTTCTGAAAAGAATACAGTTCGTGTTCTCATTGTTGATGACCACCAGGTAGTTCGTGAGGGACTGCGGCGTATGCTCGAGGTCGAGAGGTCGATCAAGATCGTGGACGAAGCTGGCGACGGTGAAGAAGCGGTTAAGAAAGCCATACGGCTGGTGCCGGATGTCGTTCTCATGGATTTGAAGATGCCCAAGATGGACGGTATTGCTGCTACTAGAGAGATTAAACGCGCGGTACCGAGTGTCAATGTCCTTGTTTTGACGCTTTACGCTGAAAACTATGTCAATGACGCTATAGAAGCCGGGGCTTCAGGGTACCTTCTTAAAGATTGCGACTCCGAACAGATCACCCGCGCGGTCTATCAGGTCTGTGAGGGGCTCTGTCCGATAGCCCCTTCTCTGACCCGTGACCTGGTTGCAAGATTTACCAGTATTTCCCGCACTAACGTCGATCCGGTTCTCACCCACCGGCAGAGGTCAATATTGAAATATACCGCCGAGGGTATCGGAGGAGATGAAATCGCCTCCTTGTTGTCCATAAGCCGCTCTACTCTTAAGAGAGAAATATACCAGATTCTTCAAAAGTTGAATGTTAATGATAGAGCCCAGGCGGTCTCTGAAGCAATCAAGCGGAAGATTATTTCCCCCTGATTTTGAACTCCTGCCGGAGAATAAATGGGGTGGGCAAACCTAAGGAGGCGGGGGATGGATCGCGACGAAATGATCAATGCCAACAGCCAAAAACATCTAATCGATAGGCAGTCAGTCCTTTTGCTTTTAGTATTAACAGTGCCTATATGTCTTATGGCCCTGCTTCTCCTTATTTGGCCCAATTTCTTCTGGAGGGCGGAGGTTCCATTCAGCGTTGTAGATATGCTGGGTTCTTCCGCGATGGTTCTGCTCTCTATCTTTCTACTGGCCCGGTATGGCAGGCACCGGGGTGTCCTGTACTTCAGCGCCGCTCTGGTCACAATGAGCGTCACTGAAGGATTCTTTTTGTTCATAACTCCGGAAGCGTCCCAATTCTTGTGGCTGAAGTTTTTTTCTGGGATGACAGGCGGTCTGCTTGCAACCGGGTATATCCTCGCCCGGCAGAAATGCAATGGGAACACTTCTGGATCTGCCGGGAAAAAACACGCCGCACCGGTTTTGATTGGAGCTGCTGTTATCTCAGCCTTGATTTGCGGCATTATACTGAAATTTTCAAGTGCATGGCCGGCACTTTCAGCAAATAATATTTTCACAGGATTGGGGTGGTCCGTCTACGGGTTAATCGTGAGTGTTTTATGTTTTGCGGGATCGAGCCTTTTTGTGTACCACCGAAAAACTGGAAGTCTCGATCTGCTTCCGATAGCTGCAGTGCTGATATTTATTTTCCAGGGTAATATAGCGGCACAAATAGCGTCACCATGGGGGATTGTGTGGTGGTTCTGGCAAGGCATGCGCGTTGCCGTTTTCATCTCCGTTTTTATTTTTGTGTCAGGAGAATATATACGTGTTTCGAATTCACTAATGGAAGAGGTCAAGGAGCGGAAACGATTTGCCGCGGAACTAGAAGAAGCTAATTCTGACTGGCGCGGGTCGTTCAATTCTCTCGAAGACGCAATGTTCATCATCGGCTCGGATTTTCGTATACGGAATCTCAATAATAGCGCAGAAAGGCTACTTTCTGGGACGAAACAGGAACTGAAGGGGCAATTCCTTAACAGGGCGGTACATTCCGGGACCCTTTCGCCGGGAGCTCATATTTTCTGTGAATCTCTGGCAATTGGCAAGCCGATCTCCATCGAAGAATACAATAATCGCCTCGGAAGACATTTCGTTATCAAATGTTCCCCTGTCGCAGACCATGAAGGAAGTAAGTCAAGGTTTGTGGTTCTGCTTCATGATGTCACTGTACGGGTACAGGCCGAATTTAAGGAACGCAAGATGCAGCAAGAGCTTGCACAGGCCAGCCGTATGGCGGCGATAGGCGAACTGGCTGCGACTGTTGCTCATGAAATGAACAACCCGCTTACCAGCGTGATAGGTTTCTCGGAACTCTTAAGACAAGCTGAGGTATCTGAAGATATCAAGGAGAATTTGGAGATCATCCACCATAGTGCCCAGCGAGCTGCTGGTGTTGTGCAGAAGTTATTCTCGTTTGCAAGGCATCGAAAAGAAGAGAGAAGGCCCGTTGACATAAATTCCCTGGTTTCTCTCGTGGTAAAAATGCGCTCGCATGAGTTATATCTGAATAATATTGTCGTGAAAACCAATTTGTGCGCCGCCCTACCGCTGGCTGTTTTGGATTCCGCGCAGATAGAACAGGTTCTATTAAATATCATAATCAATGCCGAGCAGGCGATGTTTGAAAAGCACAAGGGAGGGAAGCTTTTTATTAGAACTTCCTCCGAAGGCGATCGAATAGTAATAAGGATCACCGATAATGGCCCGGGCATAGTTGAAGAGAACATCGAAAGGATATTTGATACTTTTTTCACGACTCGAACGGAGGATGGAGGCAACGGCTTGGGCCTCGGTGTTAGCCGGAGCATTATCTCTGACCATGGTGGAAGGATCTTTGCCCGGAGCCTCTATGGACATGGTGCCTGTTTCATCATTGAACTGCCGACAGGCATCCAGAACTCACCAGACTGTACGGTGCCTCTTCAAGCTCTCCCCCTTCCACAACTTGGAGCGAGCGTTCTGGTCATCGATGACGAGTTGTCGATCCGGCTCATGATAAACCGGGTTCTTTCGAGGGAAGGATATTCCGTGGAGGCTGTGGCTGACGCACGGACCGCTCTTGAGGAATGCCGAAAGCGGAAATTCGACCTTATCCTGGCGGATATCCGGATGCCTGAAATCGACGGAATCGATTTATATTACAAGCTGGTAGAGCTCGAGCCGGGGATCCGTAACAAAATCATATTTCTTACCGGAGGATTGTCGGAGAAACGCAACCGTTCTTTCCTTGAAGAAAACGATTTGCCGTTCATCGCGAAACCCTTCGGTATCCGGGAACTGCGGCAGCAGGTCGAATCGACAATTGCCGGGAATTCGAGGGGAAAAACGGAAGAGATGCTCAAAGACGATATTCTGAAAAGCACGCCTTCATATGGTGGTTAGGTCAAATCAGGTAGTGGCAAGGACGCTTGAATTCCAAAACAGCACGACGCAATAAAATACCATAATGAACAATGCCGCCCCGCCGGCCAACCGCGGGAAACGCTTCGAAACTTTCCATAAAAGCCCCATGCACAAACTCACCCCGATGACTTTGAACCAGAGGAACTGGTTATTCGCGAGCAGGTTGGCCATTAGAGGATTTCCTTCTCTCACACGGCCAATGCCCACGAGGTACTGTGTTAAAAAAGCATCGCTCAGGCTCAAAATTGCCGCAGGAAAAACCAGGATATTGAATAGTAAAGGTTCGCGATTTGCACGCGGCAAGAGGCTTCCGGTATCACCCCCGGCTAAACAAAAATCGGTTGAATTGATTGGTCTTCTAAACATTTTGGGTCATTCAGGTTGTCTGTGTAGACCAATATAATAAGCTTTTTGGACCAAATCATCAACCCAAAAGGCCTGTTTTAAGAGATCTCGTGTCCCCTTCTAACTGAAACCTTAAGTCCGGAATATGTATTTTGGGTCAATCGTTAAACCTCGAGTATCGGGCCAACTAACCTCATAGTACTGGAATAAAGGCACTATCTCGCCTTATCCGGGCCAGGGTTTCAGGGCACAATATCAGTTAAACCAACAAAACAAATAAACACACGGAGGGGTAATAATGCATTTAGCAGAGAATGATTCCGGCCAGCCGAGCTAAGAATATCGATAAATATAGTGTTCGTCATTTCGACGAGAGGGAGAAAAAGCATTGTTAGGTAACATAAAAATCGGGACAAAGTTAATCGGCGGCTTCATGATCGTTCTACTGCTGCTGGTAGTGTCAGCGGTGATGAGCTACACGAACATGCAGACCGCCAAGACCAACCAGGACAGCCTGTATGCAGACAGGCTGATCCCGGTTAATCAGTTAGGAGAGATAAACGGGGAACTATATGCCATCCGGGGAGATCTGTATAAGCTTGAAGTAGCTCCTGAAGAAATTGGTGCGACTGAGGCAACCATCAGGACTTCGATTAGCTTTGTGACAGAGAATGTAACGGCGTATAAAGCATCCAAACTATTAGCTGCAGAGACTATAGCCCTGGCTGATTTCGAGAAGAACTGGGCTACATATCTGACTGAAGTTGAAAAGGATATTGCTCTGGCGAAAGCCGCTAATTGGACAACCTTCAAAACCAATATGATGTCAGGCGGCTCGACATCAAACGCACGCAAGGCGGTTGACACATCAATTGTTACACTTGGCGACATTAACCTCGCTGAAGCGGATCGTCTGGACAAAGCTTCTGATGCCAAATCCAGTAGTTCCACCATGATAACTATTGTACTCGCGGTAGTATCTATCATATTCGGGGTAGCGATCGCACTTGTTCTGTCCAAGAGCATCACCGGGCCCATCAACAAAGTCAAAAACGCCTTGGCCAAGATGGCCGTGGGAGATATCAACGAAAAGCTAAACATAACCTCTAAGGATGAGGTAGGGATGATGGCTCAGGCCTACGGAGAGATGCAGTTGTATATGCAGGAAACCGCAGGTGCCGCGCAGCAGATCGCCGCGGGGGACCTTAACATCACCGTCAAACCCAAATCCGAGCATGATGTTTTGCGCAACGCATTCGATAAGGTAGTCGTCACTCTTAAGAACCTGGTAGCTGATGCCGGCATGCTGTCCAAGGCCGCCGTAGAAGGCAAGCTGGCCACGCGCGCAGATGCTACCAAGCATCAGGGCGACTATCGCAAGATCGTCGAAGGCGTAAATCAGACTCTCGACGCGGTCATCGGTCCTCTTAACGTAGCTGCCAAGTATGTCGACGACATCTCGAAGGGCAATATCCCTGCCAAGATCGTTGATAAATATAACGGTGACTTCAATAACATCAAGAACAACCTCAACCAGTGCATCGACGCCGTTAACAAGCTCGTAGAAGATGCCGGAATGCTGTCGAAGGCTGCCGTGGAAGGAAAGCTTGCCACACGCGCCGACGCAACGAAACACCAGGGCGACTTCCGCAAGATTGTGCAGGGCGTGGACGATTGTTTGGATGCCGTTATCGGTCCCCTCAATGTAGCCGCCAAATATGTAGACGATATCTCGAAGGGCAACATCCCCGCCAAGATAACCGATAGCTACAACGGCGACTTCAATAACATCAAGAACAATCTCAACCAGTGCATCGACGCCGTCAACAAGCTCGTCGGCGATGCCGGGATACTCTCCAAGGCTGCTGTGGAAGGCAAACTCGCTACACGCGCCGATGCCTCCAAGCATCAGGGTGACTTCCGCAAGGTAGTAGAGGGAGTCAACCAGACTCTCGATGCCGTTATCGGTCCTCTTAATGTAGCCGCTAAGTATGTTGACGACATCTCGAAGGGAGATATCCCGGCGAAGATAACCGATACCTACAACGGTGACTTCAATACTATCAAGAACAACCTCAACCAGTGTATCGACGCCGTTAACAGGCTCGTCGGAGATGCTGGCATGCTATCGAAGGCCGCTGAAGAAGGCAGGCTTGCGACGCGTGCCGACGCCACCAAGCATCAGGGTGACTTCCGTTTAATCGTGGAAGGCGTGAACCATACACTCGACGCCGTGATCGGGCCGGTCAACGATGCCGCTGCGGTACTTGATAAATTGGCTGCCAATGACCTGACCGTCAAAGTCACTGCTGACTACAAGGGCGACCATGCCAAGATAAAGAATTCACTCAACAAAGCCATTGACAGCCTGACTGAACTTGTAATCAGGATAAAGAAAAATGCCGATGGCATGACTGAGGCAAGCAAGCAATTGAGTAAAGCTTCAGACCAGGCAGGTCAGGCAACCCAGCAGATTGCGGCTACGAGCCAACAGGTGGCAAAAGGGGCCAGCGAACAGTCCACCTCGCTTCAAGGGACCACTCGTGCCATGGAACAGCTCTCTTCTGCCATTGAGCAGATTTCCAAGGGCGCACAGGAACAGACCAAGGGCATCGAAAAGACCCTTTCCACCGTTAAAGAGGTCTCGGCTTCAGTAACACAGGTCTCAGGCAACGCCAAGTCGGCAACGGCAGGCGCGACTGAATCTGCCAGTTCCGCCCGCTTGGGCGCAGAAAAGGCGAAACAGACTGTCGACGGAATGGAAAAAATCAAAATCGCCATAGGCGTTGCTTCGCAGCGCGTTACCAAACTTGGCGAGCAGTCGGGTGAGATCGACAAAATAGTAGCTACAATCGATGACATCGCAGCCCAGACAAACCTGCTGGCTCTAAACGCCGCTATCGAAGCAGCAAGGGCCGGAGAACAGGGCCGCGGATTCGCTGTTGTGGCTGACGAGGTACGGAAACTCGCTGAGCGTTCCCTGGGCGCCACCAAAGAGATCGCTGATCTTATCAGCGGTATCCAGAAGGGCGTCAGTGAAGCAGTAAAGGCGATGGAAGACGGAAACAAAGAAATAGAGGGCGGTTACAAGCTGGCCGCAGATGCCGGCGCGTCCCTGAATGAAATATTGAAACAGGCCGAGACCGTGGGAACCCAAGTTCAGCAGATCAGCCAGGCCGCCGAAGGCTTGACTACACTATCCGGGCAGCTGTTACAGGTAGCCGAAGGGATCAGCGCCGTCATTGAAGAAAATACCGCTGCGACCGAACAGATGGCTGCTAGTTCAGACCAGGTATCCAAGTCGGTTGAGAGTGTGGCCGGAGTGGCCGAAGAGAACGGCGCGGCTACCGAGCAAGTCTCTGCCTCTGCTCAGGAGATGAGTGCACAGGTCGAGCAAGTAGTCGCATCCGCCCAATCCCTCTCACAGATGGCGGATGAGCTTACCAAGGCCGTCGGGGTCTTTAAGCTCGATGGAAAGGACCTGGCCTTCTCACGCAACTAATAAAATGATCGGAATCCTGGGGGCGGGACTCAACGAACAAGCCCGCCTCCGGATATCCAAGTAAGCATAGGAGGGTTTACATGGCACAGAACAATAATGCGCAAGGCGAGATGCAACTCGTGGTGTTCGACCTCGCTTCTGAGTTTTACGGGGTGGATATCGGGGATGTAAGAGAAATCATGCGGATGCAGAATGTCACAAGGGTACCCGGCACTCCGACATTCATGGAAGGCGTGATCAACCTGAGAGGCAAGATCGTTCCGGTTGTGGACCTGAGAAAGAGGTTGGAACTTAAGGTTAAAGCCCAAACCAAAGAAAGCCGCATCGTAGTCGTGGATATAGGCGGCAAGGACGTCGGCGTGATAGTCGACGGTGTCACTGAGGTCCTGCGTATACCTTTGGCGTCAATAGAACCGCCATCGCAGATGGTTGCTAACAGCGACTCCGGCTATCTGCGCGGAATCGCCAAGCTGAAGGATAAATTGGTTATCCTGCTTGACCTCAGTAAAGTCCTGGCAACTATGGGATACGAGGCAATTAGTGGATTGAAACCGGAAGAGTTCGAAATCGGCAACATCGGTGAAAACGTTAAAAACAAGATTCCGACACTTGTCGGGGTCTAGAATATCAAGGCTTTAAAAAGGTCCTGACAAAGGCCGGTTCGCCTGCGATAGATGTGCATTTCGATGACGCGGACAACGCAGGCGAACCGGCTTTTTCATGGCGCGGACATTGATTGGGAATAAGTTGTGCCCGATGGGAGCAGATTATGAAACTTAATGCTGATATCAGCCCTGAAGAGTGGAAAGTTTTCCTCGAAGAAACCGAGGAACAGATAGTTATGCTCGACAATGACATCGTGCGCATGGAAAAGGAATCCGACAATGTCGAACTGATGCAGGAGATATTCCGGGCAGCTCACACCATCAAAGGGTCCTCAGGCATGGTAGGCCATACCAGGATGTCTGAATTGACGCATTCCATGGAAACCCTGTTAGACAAACTCCGGAACCGGCAGTTAGAGGTTTCTTCCCAGATCGTTAACGCTTTGCTTTTCGGGCTTGATGCGCTCAAAGCGCTTAAACAGGAAATAATATCGCAGGAAGAATCTGATCTTAATATCGTCCCCATTGTGGCCCGTTTAAAAGAACTTGCGGCTGCCGAACGAGGAACCACAGCTGAAGTTGCTGCTGGTCAGCTGGTATTGTCTCCATCGAATCTGCAGGAAATCAAGGAAGCTCTAACCCACGAATATAGTATCTACAGGATCAAGACCGGTGTGCCTGAGGACAGCGCCTGGGCGGCCATCCGTTTCATGCAGGTCCTCAACGAACTCGGGCGACTCGGGAAGGTCATTGCTTCTGTCCCAACCGCCCTGGAAATCGAGCAAGAAAAAGTCAGTTTCAAACTGGAAGTGATATTTTCCGGCCTTGCAGACGTCGAGATGGTCCGTGCAGAAATAAAATCGGTTGCCGAGATACAAGAGGTGACCATCGAACACTTGACTGAAGAGGGGATCTTCGGCAAGTCTGCTAAAACAGCCCCGGGCTTGGAAGCGCATAAAACTGACGAACCGAATCAGGCACGAGCGGGAACACCCAAAGTACACACGCTTGCCAATGCGGATTCCCAGGCGTTGCAGAGCGTACGTATAGATGTAAAAGTGCTGGATAACCTCATGAATATTGTCGAAGAGTTGGTTATCGACCGGTCCCGTATCAGCCGCGTCGGGAAGGTGCTAACGGCCAAATACGAGAATGATGAGATCATCCGAGAACTCGGACAGACATCCAACCATATTATTAAAATAATCAACGAGCTCCAGGAAAATATCATGAAAGTCAGGATGGTCCCCATCAGTACCATCTTTAGCCGTTTCCCGCGCCTCGTGCGCGACCTGGCGCAAAAGCAGGGGAAGAAGCTGGATTTTAACATGTACGGCAGCGAAACTGAGCTGGACCGTTCTATAATCGAACAGATACGTGACCCCCTTCTGCATCTTCTGCGTAACTCCATAGACCATGGGGTCGAAGCATCTGATGTCCGCCTCAAAGCAGGCAAGGCAGAACTCGCGGCGGTCCGCCTGGAAGCCCGCCAGGAACAGGGGAATATCGTGATCACTCTCGAAGACGACGGGAAGGGTATCGATACCGCAAAACTCAAAGAGATATCACTTAAACGAGGGCTGATCACTCCCGAAAATGCTGCGGGGATGTCGGCGGCCGATGCGGTCAACCTTATTTTTATCCCCGGACTGTCAACGGCAGAGAAAACTACGGATGTATCTGGCCGGGGTGTCGGTATGGATATCGTCCGGACAAACATCGATAACCTTGGCGGGTCGATAGCTATCGAAACGGTATTGGGCAAGGGCACCAAATTCATCGTCAGACTGCCTCTAACGGTTGCGATCGTTCAGGGGTTGCTGATTTCTTCCGCGGGGGATACATATATCATACCGCTTGCGTCGGTCATGGAAACCCTTACCGTGGCCAGGGCGGATATCAAGACGATCAACCAGCGGGAGGTTATCCGCTTGAGAGATTCGATTGTTCCCATCATAGGACTGGAAAAGGTCCTTGGCCGGAGCCGCAAGCCAACCCGGATCAGTGAACACAACCTGGTAGTTGTTATCAAGGCCGGTGAACGGATGGCTGGATTGGTTGTCGACAGCTTGATGGAACGACAGGAAATCGTCGTAAAGCCGCTTGGGAACTACCTTGGGGACGTCGAAGGCATATCAGGCGCGACGATTCTGAGTGACGGCAACGTGGCCCTTATACTCGACGCTTCTTCGCTGGCCAAAATGATGGTCCGCGGGGGTCAGGATACTGAGCGCCAGACCGCTGTAGATCTGATAACATCCTGAGCTAAATCGGACGCGGGATGAGCCAGCGCAATTACCATATCGGGCTATAGATCGCAGGGAATTTTTTAATGGGCAATTTCAGGTAGTATTTATGGCTCTTTTTTTCAAACCCAAAGACCTTACCGGCAGAAGCCGCCCATGAGACAATAATTTTGCGAAATGCGTACGGACAACGTTAAGAAAAGGAGTTCATAATGGAACAAGTGTCATTACTTACAAAGGATGAATTATCGGTATGGGGATGGCTCGTAAGTAAAGGGATAAACAATGCCATGCAAGGCCTTTCCGGGATGATAGGTGCCGAACTTGTCGTAACGTCGTTAAAGATGGAACAATGCTCGGTCCAGCAAGCAGCTGAACTCTTGGGGGGACCTGAGAATACAGTTCTTGGTATCTATTTAAGCGTTGCAGGTGACGCGACGGGGCACCTGATGCTTGTGCATGACCCCAGGATGGCTTACAACCTTATTGATATGCAGATGGGGCTCCCGTGCGGTACCACGCAGCAACTCGACGAAATGGAACGCTCGATTATGGGAGAGATGGGCAACATCACCGGATCGTTTTTCCTGAATGCTCTGGCCGACGCGACCGAGATGACGCTGAGCATTTCGCCCCCTGCAGTGATGGTGGATATGGCCGGGGCGATACTCGGTATAGCTCTTGCCGACATAATGAAAGAACATGATGAAGTGCTGGTAGTCAGGACAACTTTTGGCACGGCGAACCAGCAGGTGGATGGGAATTTCCTGGTCATGCCCACCATTGAGTTTTTAAAAGCGATTCTTAAAAGTACTCCTTCCGGTGTAAAACCATGGTAGTCGCCTGTGAACAAAAATGCATCATGGCGGGATTGGGAGACGTTCACGTCTCGGACGATCCGAATGTATTGCTGGAATGTCTCGGGCTTGGCTCCTGCATCGGATTATGCATATTTGATCCGATTGCAAGGGTCGCTGGCATGGCGCATATAGTTTTGCCGGAGAGTAACCGCGGAGGGAGTACCAATTTACCCGGGAAGTTTGCTGATACTGCCGTTCCGATGCTTATCGAAGGGATGATGCGCAAAGGGGCTTCCAGATCGCGTATGGTGGCAAAGATGGCAGGCGGTGCCCAGATGCTTCAAGCCCTGGCCGGAGGCTCGGAACTGGACATGGGAGCCAAGAACATCAAAATGACCATTCGGGCACTTGATAAAGATGGTATAAAACTTGTCGCTTCTGACACGGGTGGTAACAGGGGACGGTCGGTATGGCTGGAAGTAAGCAGTGGCAAAGTTATGGTCAGAGTCATCGGTACCACGCCGGTGGAACTCAAATGAAGCTGCGTTGGATGATATTTGGAGGCTTTAGATGCACAAAATAATGGTTGTCGATGACTCAGCCTTCATCCGGGCGAAATACACGAAAGCCCTGAGGGCAGGGGGTTTTGAGGTTGTGGAAGCAAAAAATGGGGCTGAGGCACTTGATCATTACCGTTATTATGAACCCGACGGAGTTTTCCTCGATGTAAACATGCCTGTAATGGATGGCATAACCACACTGCACGAGTTGATGAAGCTTGATCCTGAAACCCGTGTCGCCCTTGTCACATGCTCTGGTTCTCAGTCAATCATCCTTGGAGCGTTGAGGATCGGCGCTCGAGATTGCCTGGACAAGCCTTTGGATGACGGGTTGATAGTTACTATTGCCAATAGGTTGGTATCGCCGGTTTCGTTTGGTATTACAGCCGGTTAAAAACAGGAGACAAATAAGGAGGAATAAAATGACTAAGATACTTGTAGTGGATGACGCGGCTTTTATGCGCATGAGGTGTTCCAAACTACTGACTGAAAACGGGTATGAGGTTTGCGAAGCGACCAACGGCGCAGAAGCGCTGGATAAATATCCGGTGTACAAGCCCGATGTGGTCCTGCTCGACATCACTATGCCCAAGATGGATGGCATAGTAACGCTTCAGGAGCTGATAAAAATAGACCCGGCCGCAAAGGTTGCCATGGTCACTGCCATGGGCCAGCGTGCCATGGTGATGAGCGCGCTTAAAGCTGGGGCCAGGGATTTTGTGGTAAAACCATTCGATTCAGTACGTGTGCTTGAGACCGTTAAAAAGCTGGCTGGGTGATACGTTCCGGCGGATTTCGGTTTAGGGGAGGTTGGCAGTGATTAGGCTGTTGATAGTTGACGATTCTGCATTCGCGCGTTTTTCGATCAGCAGGCTGGTGGCTTCCGATCCTGAAATCGAGATCGTTGGTTTGGCGAAAGACGGCATCCAGGCTCTCGAAATGGTCCGTGATCTTCATCCTGATGTCATTACCCTTGATATAGAAATGCCTCGCATGAACGGACTGGACGCGCTGGCAAAGATAACCGCAGAGAACCCCACCCCCGTGATTGTGGTGAGCAGTCTGGCGTCCGAAGGGTCCGAAACCACCATCAAAGCCCTTGAACTGGGCGCTGTGGATTTTTTTCTTAAAACCAATCCGTCCTGCCCGACGGGGTATCACGGAGCCGAGAATCGCCTGCTGGACAAGATCCGGATGGCTGCCGGCATAGAAAAAGGCAAGATCAGGCCGCTTCCGAGAAATTTGGTCGTAAAATCCCCCGGCAAGATAGTAAAGGGCCCTCAGGATGCATCTCCTCGAAAAATTGTTGCTATCGCAAGCTCAACAGGCGGCCCTGGAGCTTTGTACGAGCTTATTCCCCATCTTCCGCAAGACCTCCAGGCCGCGGTGCTGATCGTTCAACACATGCCTCCCGCTTTTACCAGGTCTCTCGCAGAACGGCTCAACGACCTTTCCGCTGTTTCGGTCAAAGAAGCACAGGACGGCGACCAGATTGTTGAGGGAAGGGTCCTGGTTGCTCCGGGAGGATTTCACATGACAGCCGAAAAAGAATTCCGTGTCAAACTCAATAAAGATCCCCCTATCCTCGGACTAAGACCGGCAGCTGACATCATGTTTTCCTCGGTCGCTCGATTTTATGGTAAAAACACGATTTGTGTAGTACTTACGGGCATGGGTTCGGACGGGACAATTGGTGCTGGCAAGTTAAAAGAGGGTGGAGCCTATGTCGTTGCACAGGACGAAGCGAGCTGCGTCGTTTACGGGATGCCGCGCAGCGTCGTAGACGCCGGGTTGGCAAATGAAGTATTACCCTTAACAGATATTGCGGGACAGCTGGGAAAACTCTGCTCCCGGTGAGGATGCCGAATCATGATGAACGACGAACAGTACGATTATTTTAAAAAAAGGTTTCTCAAGTTGACGAAAATCGATTTGGACGCCTATAAGAGCCAGCAAATGTGCCGGAGGATGAGCGCATATATTGAAAACTCGCCTTCTCCGGGGGTCGTCGAATATTGCAATAACCTCGAGAAGAACCCTGAGATGTTGGAAAAACTCGGTAACTACATGGCTATCAACGTTTCGGAGTTTTTCAGGGACTTGCAGCTGTTTGAGTATTTAAAAACTACCGTCTTGGCGCAGCTGATGAAGCAAAATTCCCCACTTAACATATGGAGCGCCGGGTGTTCTCATGGCGAAGAGCCTTACACGCTCGCGATTATGCTCGACGAGATATCGCCGAATACGCGCCACCGGATCCTGGCCACCGACATAGACTCTGAAGCGTTGGGCCAGGCGAGAAACGGCGGGCCTTATACTCATGAGTCAATGAGAAGCCTGCCTCCTGCACTGCTTGCTAAGTATTTCACGCGGCAACCGAATGGCTATTCGGTAAGCGAAGAGATAAAACAACGGGTAACTTTCAGGAAACACAACTTGCTGGCAGACCCATTTGAGAACAGATTCGACCTGATTCTTTGCAGAAACGTCACTATTTATTTTACCGACGAAACCAAAAATATATTGTTCGCAAAATTTTACGAATCTCTCAAAAGGGGCGGTTTCCTTTTTTCCGGCGGGACTGAAGTGATGCTTAATTCGGGAGTTATTGGTTTTACGAATGTAAAAGCATCGTTGTATCAAAAACCTGAGACCATCTCGAATCATGTGCTTGCCAGGGTGTGAGCGAAAGGTATTTTTATGAGGCGCATTGGGATTCAGTATTCGAAGCCGGGGATGGTGCTAAGCCAGGATGTATTCGATAGTTACGGTAACATGGTGATGAACCAGGGTACTCGCCTCACCTTTGACAACTCGTCTACGTTGTCCCGCATGGGCAGCGGCGAGATTTTTATCCAGGACCGCAGGGTCGATGATGTCCCGGTGACCTCGATCATGCCTGCAAGATTAGAAGGAGAAGCTACTCGCCAACTCAGGGCATTTCTTGATGAAACAAAAGATGTCGTGAATAACGTCCTGAGGGGGAAAATGACGGCCGTTATCAACGTCGAAAAAGTGATGTACAGCATGATATCGCATCTATTTCCTGCGTATTTCGGAGAAGTCAATGCGTCCGGCTGTTATTCCCTGAAAGACTATAACTATGTTCACCCCGTACATGTGGCCAGCCTCAGTATCGTTATAGGCCGTAAATTGGGCCTGAAAGAAGATGCTTTGCAGGACCTCGGGGTCGCGGCATTGGTGCAAAATGTCGGATATGTCGCTCTGGCTCCCGGCATGATGGAGGAGCCATCGTCTTTTACAGCCATTGAACTGCATGAGGTCAAACAGCACCCGCAATACGGTCTCCAGATATTGCGTGACTATACGAGCCTGGCGCCTCTGGTGATTGAAACCGTCTATCAACACCATGAGCGGTGGGATGGAAACGGGTATCCCAGGGGTTTCAAAGGCCAGGAAATATGCCTGGCATCACGCATCATCGCTTTGGCCGACACATATTATGCGCTGGTTTCCAGACGGCCTCACCGACAGGCCAACATGCCCGGGGAGGCCATTGAATTTCTTATGGCGTACAGTGGGGAACTCTTCGATCCTGCACTTGTTCAACTATTTACCAAACTCGTACCGCTTTTTCCGACGGGTATTTCAGTGAAATTGAATACCGGAGAATCTGGTATCATCATTGATTCCAAACCAGGGTTGATCGGCCGTCCAATCGTGAGGGTATGTTACGACAAAGATTTCAAAGAGCTGGAAGACACGATAGACATGGACCTTTCCGACAGTGAACATCAACACAGGTTGATTTCAGAGGTCGTTGATTACTAGGGCTTGCATGCCTGACGGTTTACAAGAACCGAGGGGGTAAATATTATGACTGACAGCATGCTCTCGCAAGAAGAGGTGGATAACCTGTTCAAACAGGCTACCGGTAAAAGCATTGTGCACGCAGTTTCTTCAGCTCCCAGTGAAAAGCCCGTGATTAGGTCATCGGCAGTGTCGGAAATTTCGTCCGTTAATCAACCGCCGGCCCAGGTTGTCCGGCCTGCGACTGCCCAGTCTACGCCGGTTCAGGCTCCTCCGATTATGACCAAACCTGTCGTTGCTGCGCCGCAGCAGGCACAGCCACGCCCCGCAACTCCAACTCAGGTTACGGCGAATACCTCGAATCAACAACGTTCGGATCCGTCGATCGAACGTTTGCAGAACTTAATTTCTGACTTGACTGTCCGTTTGCTGAAAGCTGAGAAGAAAATATTTCAGCTTGAACAAAACAAAACGGTTCCACAAAACGGGGCTCACTCCAAAGATCTGGAAAGACTCGAGGAACAAATGGAAAATATCAGTATGAAACTGGAAGCCACTCCCGGGTGCAATGCCGGCAATCTGTTTACCTGTTCATCATGCGGTACGAGCGGGAAAATAGCCTCACCCATAAAGTGTACGCACTGCGGGCAAGAGGGCTGGTGGGGGTGGTGGCCCAGGGACGCTATTTAGGGAATTGATTCAGTTTATTCCGGGGCAGAATAAACTGTCCTTCGATATCTTAACTTGCTTTGGGGGTATCATCGACCCGGGAAAATTAACAGGGCTGCCCGCTTGCTGCGGACAGCCCTGTTAATACCTTTGGAAACCCCTAGTTTTTGTTGAACCGTTCGAGAATACCCCGGCTATCTCCGAGCAGTGAATCCATACTGACATCGTCGAAATTCGAGGCGAACTTGCTGATTTCACTTTCTTCCCCGGAGGTATCGCTGAACAGATTGAAAATTGAGTCCGTATTCTCCTCGTCTTTTTTCTCAGGTTCAGGAGCGGGGGTGGAGGTTCCGGGCAGTGCAGGCGGAGCTATCCCTGCCGGTTGAGTCGCCACCGGAACGGGTGCAGATAGGTTAGCGGTATAAGATGGAGAAGCATCCGCTGCCGTCGCAACGGGCACTGCCGAAGCTGGTTGAAAAGATGCCCCACCAGTTTTGGTTGAGCCTGCGGGCACGATCTGAGCCGGGTTGGTTTTTAAATTATCTTCCATCGCTCTCGTTGATTTCTTATTTCCAAAAAAACTGGTTTTCGTCTGTTTCATTTTCGCAGGCGGTGAACCATGTTCATTCCCTTTGACTGTCCGTGCAGATTCTTTGACCTCGGATTTCTGAACTGGCATTCGGATCATAGGCTTTTGGTTAACTGATTTTGGGCTGCCTGCGATTATTTTTGGGCCGAATATATGAAACCCGCCCGCCCCCTTTTGTTTGTCGGGTTTCGTAGTATTTTCCCTCAGCGGTTTCTGGGGCTTAACGGGTTTTCTCTTTTCTTTTGTGCCGGATTTTTCTCCGGTTGGGTCGCTGGTGCCCCCTGTTCTGCTTCCCATAGTAGGGTTAACATTCTGGTGCTTTTTCTCGCTTTGCACTGCCATCGTGCTTTTCTTGCGCCGGCCTTCCAGACTGAAAGTACAGATGACGATTATCAGCGTAGTGATCAGGATTATCCCGATAAGAGCGCCTGTGACCATGCTAGTTGCGGGTGAAAGGTATTCCGACATTGTTTAACCTCCTGAAGCCATTCCCTGAAAAAGAGTCGTAACCACCATCGGTACGACCAGAAGAACCAACCCTGTGGTGATGCATGTTATCGAAAGGTAGAAGGCCAGTTTATATATATGGCCCCCGCCAGTAGTATAGGCAGCCAGGGCATTGGCGATGGTTAAAACGAATGTAACCGCGGTTATCATTATCAACAGCATGTTCATCTGTGAAGAGTTTGCCGCGAAAATTGAGAGAGATGGGATCCCTTTGCTGATACTGGATACGCTGGTGTCGGGCATCAGGGTTCGAACCATCGCCGAAAATGTTTGGAAGACGTGGAATATAAAATTAACCAGGATCACTAGAACGACATGCATCACCATCGCCAGCCATGTGAAGCCAGAGTCCACCAGTTTGCGTTTTGATCTCAACAGCTCTATCTGAACTGCAAAATTACTGGCTTCTTTTCCTACCCGGCCGGCCACTCCGCCGATAGATATGGCATCCTGAAAGATCCGTACTGCGCGATTCACCTGTTCGGAACCCGTCTCAGCGACGAAGCGTTCCCAGCACAGTTTGCCCTGGATACCGGTACTCAACCTGAGGCCCAATAATTCGACATTGTCTTTGAGAGAACCCATTGAATTGGCATCCATGCGTGTCATGGCTTCGTTTATTGTAACGTTAACAGCCTGGCTCATACTGCCGAGGGAGCGTAAAAACCCTGAAATATCGTTATCGTTTTTATAAATCTTGTTGTCCTCTCTAACAGCGACCAGACCTAGCGGGATAAGCGTCAAACCGATGGCGATGAAAATCCAGCTGAGGCTCATTTTCAGAATGATTAACGCAGCAATCACGATGATGCCCGCGGGTAATACAGTGCGCAATAACTTGCTCATGAGAATGCGTTCACTCGACCTGATCTGCAATTTGTGGGGACGCTCTTCGCGTGGCGCCGCTTTGTTGATCATGTAAACGCCTGCGATGGTCGCAAGTGTCACGATAGTCCCCATCGCCAGGTTGAACATCACGCTGATGTTGCCGATAATCATGGTTACTACGCCCATTACGGCGATGATGGCTGCAGCCATGATTAACGAGAGATATGCGTCCGTCCATTTTTTAAGCGTTTCGAGGCTGCCTTCGTAATAGTTGGTGTAGTTTTCCGAAGCCACGTGTGCTTCTTTCGCTAAAAATTCTGCCAGGTCTTCGCCGGATGAAATGGCACTGGCAAGGCGCAGAAGAAAGCCTTTGATATCGGAATCTTCAGTGGTTTCGCCGACTATCCTGCAGGCTTCCGAATAATGGTGGTTGAATGCGCGGGCAACCACGTTCACCCGGATGAAATAGTGGGCCGAGATATACGGCAGGTCGGCTGCATAATGAAACAGTCCTCTCGGAGAGATTCCGGAAGTGGCCATCGCTGCCATATAGGTCAGATGACAGAAAAAGTCAACCTGCAACTTTTGTTCGTCAGGTGACCATTTGGCGACCTTTTTATTCTCTGTGCTCGATCTGCGGAAGAGAGAAAAAGCCACTAGAACAACCCTTCCTTTTGGGCTTTACTTAATACGTCGAGAACCTCATAGAATCCTGTTACTTCCTGGTCTTCATGCAGGTGTTTGAGGATTTTGGCGCGGCGGTCCAGTTCGGCGTAAATGCGTTGTTTTTTACGTGCTGGTATCCCCAGGCGTGGCGCGATGCGTTGTTCTAGCACGTAACTTGTCATATTTCCCGTGAATTCGAAGACGTCGGTGGACTCATTCCAGTGGAATGCCTCGATGAATGTAAAAGAATCAAGCCCTGAATCATAGCCCACAATCTCTGCGATGCCTGTGATACGGCGTCCCATTTTTCCGTTCGGTAATTTCACCATGCTTGTCAGGACCACGACGTTCAGGTTGTCGAGGTAGGTTTTTGGGACCGAAATGGGGGCACCTGTGATGCGCTGAATCAGTTTTTCCACCGAAGCGGCATGGAAAGTTGCCATTACAGAGTGACCTGTCTGCATGGCCTGGAAGGCGATGGCCCCTTCGGCCCCGCGTATTTCTCCTATGATTATTTCATTGGGCCTCTGGCGCAGGGCCGCTTTAAGGAGGTCGAACATGGTAACGGCGCCGCTTTTATCATCGGCTTTGGTGGATTGCACAACCTCACGGATCCAGTTTTTATGCGGTACCTGGAGTTCCGGTGTGTCTTCGATGCTGACGATTTTTGCCATCGGATGGATGAAAGTGGTGATAGCGTTTAGCAGTGTCGTCTTGCCTGAGGCTGTTTCACCGGAAACGAAAAGGTTCATACCGTTGCCGATCGCCAGCGAAAGATAAGCCAGCATCCTGTAATCGAGTGAACCGAAATCAATGAGTTCGAATATGGAGACTGGAGTGCCGCTGAACTTGCGGATGGTGAAATTCGAACCGCGGCGGGAGACGTCCCGGCCGTACACAATGTTGATGCGGGAACCATCTGGCAGAGCCGCGTCTGCGATCGGGTTTCGAAATGTGACTGGTTTTCTAATCCTCTCTGCAAGCCAGAGCACATATTGGTCCAGGTCTTCAGCGAGATCAAATTTAACTGACGTTTTTAAACTGTTAAATATCTTGTGCTCGATGAATATCTGGCCGATCCCGGAGCAGCTGATATCCTCGATGTAAGGATCGGAAATAAGAGGTTCCAGGACCCCCAAGCCCACTCTGTTTCGGACGAAAAGGTATTTGACAGCTGCGATTTCCTTCGCAGTCATTTTGATACACCCTCCGGTTTGCCTGGGGTTCTTCCCCCTTGCGTCAAGATCTGTTGTTAATCCTGCGGCGCCTTCCCATGCCGTAACTACGGTATCCACGCATGCCTTGACTTTGTCCTCCATGGTGCCTTCAACCAACAGCTTGCGAAGCCCGTTCCGGAGTTCAAGGAGTTTGACGTCCACCATGCGAATAAGGGCTGTATAGTCGCCGAACAGGATAGGTTCGAGAGGGATGTAGGCGTTTCGATTGTCATGTGGGTTGCTTAGTACATGAACAAAAACTCCTTTGCGCTGGCTGGGGTAGATAAAGTTGAGTTTTTTTTCGCCGGACATTTTTCGCGAGAGTTCTGGGCAAAAAAGCGGGATCCCGATCTGGTCGATGGGCAGCATCCCGAAATAATCCAGCAGGAACGGATACTCCTCAGTGATCCCTTGCACCATTTTGGGGAGCTCTTTATAATGATCGCTTTCGAGGAAGCGTTCACCGATTCCCTCTAGATTTACTGGTAACTCATATGGCAAAACGATAGTAGACATAAGGCGGCCTAAAACAAACCTTCGCGCTGGGCTTTACCGAGCACTTCCAGGATTGCATAAAAATCGGTGATATGCTGTTCTTTATGCATTTTCTCTAGGATTTTCGCGCGCCGGTCCAACTCCGCGTAAACCTTCGTTCTTTTGTTGGTTGGGATGCCGAGGCGTGGGGCTATCTTCCTCTCCAGGATATGGCTTGTCATGTATCCGGGGAAAGAAAACTTGTCGACGTCCTCATCCCAGTGAAATGCTTCGATAATATCGAACGATTCGGATTCCGAATCGTAACCCACGATTTCGCTGATAGCCAGTACCCTGCGTCCAACCTTGCCGTTCGGTAATTTGACCGATGCCATAATAACCGCAAGGTTCAGGTTATCTATGTAGCTTTTCGGGACCGAGATGGGGTTCGAGGTGATGCGTTGTATCAGTTTTTCTACAGATGCCGCATGGAAAGTAGCCATGACCGAATGGCCGGTTTGCATGGCTTGAAAGGCGATGGCGCCTTCCTCTCCGCGTATCTCGCCGACCAGTATCCAGTTGGGTCGCTGGCGAAGAGCGGCACGAAGGAGGTCGAACATCGTAACGGCCCCGCTCGAATCATCTGATTTGGTGGTTTGAACAACTTCCCTGATCCAGTTTTCGTGGGGCACCTGAAGTTCCGGGGTATCTTCGATTGTGATGATTTTTGCCAGAGGATGAAAGAAAGTAGTGATTGCATTGAGCAGTGTCGTCTTTCCGGAGGCCGTTTCACCGGCGACGAAAGTGTTCATCCCGTTCCCTATCGCCAGGGACAGATACGCGAGCATCTGGTAGTTCAAAGAACCGGCGTCGATGAGGCCGAAGATTGAAATAGGTACCTTGCTGAATTGGCGGATGGTAAAGTTAGAGCCGCGTTTGGATATGTCTGTGCCGTAGACGATGTTGATGCGGGCCCCGCTGGGAAGCGTGGCATCACTGATGGGATTACGCATCGACACCTGTTTTCGGGTTTGCTCGGCCAGGCGCAGAACAAACTCATCCAGATCTTCAATAGTTAGAAAATTTACTATGCTTTTAATGCTTTTAAAAATTTTATGTTCTATGTATATCGGGCCGGTGCCCGAGCAACTGATGTCTTCGGTATACGGGTCAAGCACGAATGGTTCCAGGGCGCCGATACCTATTTTGTCTCGGACAAAAAGGTACTTTATTCCCTCGAGTTCAGCCAGAGTGACGCGGACCTTTATTATTTTCCCGGGCTTTGCGCCTGCTTTTACTAATTTTATTTCGGGCAATAGTGTCTTGTTCTGCATGATTTCGGTAACCATGTCTATGTAAGTGATCAACTGGGCTGTTTTGTCTTTGTCCTCATCGAATTCGGGGAGCGTTTCGCCGTGCTTGATGCATTTCAGTTCGACTGCTTTGACCAGCGGTTCGATGTCCAGATTGAAGGTGGGCTCGATCGGGATCCAGGTGTGGCGAAAGTCCTTATTGTCGACCATTATGTGAATGAAAATGTTGTCTGTGACGGGGTAGATGTAGTTTGGTTCTTTGTTGTCCCCCATCTGCTTGGTGAGCTTTTCGCAAAATTGGGGGAAGCCTACATGGTGTACGGGCATGGTATGTATATAGCGGAGCAGGTGAGGGTTAGAGGCGCATGGGGATTTCAATTCCGCCGGGATCTGGTCGCAAATCGTGCACCCGGCGATGAACTGGTCGTGCTTCTCGCTTTTTTCGTCGATGACGAAAGGCAGGATCAATGTAGGCAAGTAATATTCCTCATCTGTTCCGGCCCAGTCATCAGGCCTTGGCCCGCGACATTGGCATTATTTTCATACCTATTTCGGGCTCGACGTCGAAGACGAGGATGTTGCCCGTACTTTGAGCGGCGCCGCGAATCTTGGCTACCTCCAGGCTTTTGACCAGTTTGTCCCCTATTTTTTCTATCGTCAGTCTCAAATGGGCATCGCTCATGGAGCGCAATCTTACCAGGAAGTCTCCTTCGAAAGCGTAGCTGTGGGTGACATTTATTACTGTTTTCCCCTTATCGCAAAATGCTTTGCAGCGCTCGAAATAGGACATGGTCACTTCTCCGCCGGCCTGGGAGATAATGGGGGTCAGGGAATCGATAATGAACAGGTCATATCCTGTCGATTTCCCAATCGTTTCAAGTATGGTATCGACTGTTTTTTGCGGGTTTTCCTTGACTACCGAAGATTTCATCGGGTAGATTTTTAACCACCCGAGGAGCAGATAATCAAGAACATGCAGCCCGAGGCTGGACATCTGGGAGTTCAGGCTCTTGACGGTGTTTTCAGTCGTGAAAACGACGACTTTGATATTGCTGCGCAGTGAACCCCAGGTGATCTGCTGGCAAAGCACCGACTTGCCCGAGTCCGACGGGCCTTCAAGTAATATCAGCGAGCCTGCCGGTATGCCTCCCCCCAGTTTTTTATCTATCTCCCCCTGCCCTGTCGAGATGATTTTGAGTTTAACTTCTTCGTCGTCTTTTATCGTCATGGAAGGCATATACTCTCCTAAACGGGAAGGCTTCGAGTTACGGTGGCTTGTGCTTTAACACCTGACGGAGTCGATACCGTTATCCGTGCGCTCTGACCGGGACCGAGTTCAGGGGCGATGTTGAGTTGAAGCTTGAGGTGTTCATTCGGGTTCAGGATCCCGGGGTCGAATATTTCGGGCTGTCCCGGGTCTAGCTCAATGCCTGTCACCGTCCATTGGCCGGTACCTGCAACTGTACCGTCTGCAAACCCAAGGTACGTCGCCCCGCCGTCCTCAAACTGGGCGATGACGTCCCATTCGGAAAAGTCATAAAGGTTACTTTGCCCGTTATTGCTTACTGTAAGGTTGATTGCCCCGCCATAATAATCATCCGCCTCGACTGAAATCGCCGTGGTCCGGGTATTGTTGAACTCGGTATTCATTACCTGCCAGGAAGCTGCCATCTTGCTGGTGGATTGCAGTGTGGACATCATCATTATCACCGAGCTTAAAATTATCAGAACCGTAGAAATTATGGCCACCAGGGCGTTTTCCATATCTAACTCACGCTGAACGTGGTTTCATCGCTGATACCGTTGGGGATCACCATTTTGAAATCGTAGATACCGCGGGTGAGCGGGGATGATAAGTGTATGCTGATTTTAATCGTGCCTGCCTGGCCCCATGCCGTAGAGGTTCCCTCCAGTTTAAAGTCCCAATAAGGAGGTGCGGTTCCGTCGTATTGAAAACGTTCGTAAGAACCCTCAGGCGCCATGAAAATATCGCTGCTGGCTATATCCGGGATGGAAACAGTGCCCACGTTTTTGACCCATGCTTCCACCATGGCGCCGCTGCTGCTGACTTGTATTACTGCGATGCGGCTTTCTATCTGGTTGCTGATTTTGTTTGAGGCGTCTGTGATGGCGCCGCTGCTCTGCTGTATGGCAGGATAGATACCGTTAAACACGGCCAGTGAGGCGACGATGCCGCAGATGATTAACAGGACTGTTACGATGGCTTTATCCATGTTTCCCCTGGCCTTCCGTCATCGAATACATCCCGTGGTACAGTGTGTAGAAAAGCACGTTATTCGGGTCGTTCTTTTTGCCCAGAAGCCCGGCTAACTCCATAAGAGATGCCATGTAATCTTTGAAAGAAACCTTCTCGACCGGTTCAATGCCTGGTCGCATGAATTTAACCATGATATTTTTCATTTCGGGCGAAAGATGCCCCATCATCTCGGAGATGTCCAGTATGGCCTGTGTGCGTTCGAACCCCAGTCTCGCCATGCTGGTTTCGGCCCATCCCACGAGACTGGTGACAGTCTCTAAAGCGTTTTTGTTAATATTTTCAGGCGCCGAAGACGTTATCCCGTTGAGGAGTCCGTTTTTCTCAGAGGTGCCGGTCGTCTTCCACGCCAGAACCATATCATCATTTACCTGGGGCTGGTCCGGAGTTTTCACTTCCTCCGGCCTGAAAGCTTCCGTGATGGCTGCAGGCAGTTGCACTTCGTCTTTGACCGGAGTAATTTCCTTGGGCTTTTCTTCCTGAAGCTTTTTCTCTTCAGCAGGAGGGGGAGATTGGACCGAGACTGATACGTTCGATTGTGCCTGTTGAGCCTGGGGAGCAAACGGATTTTCCCTGTTTAGCATGTTCTCCCGCAGGTCCAGGAGTACAGATTGGACCTCTTTTTTAAGGACTTTGATCTCGTCCTCGAGCTGGGTAACTTTGTTGTTCAGGTCCATACCGTCCTACTCTTTTCCCATTGGAGCCCGCGGCTTCAGCCGCGGGCTCCAATGGTGCCATTTAGTTAGTGCTCCGATGTAAGCTGTGTTATTGCAGGTTGATGACGGCGGGAGTTACATCGCCGGGCATAGTGCGCTGGATGGTTACGGTTGCGCCCGTGGGCGGGATGATCTGCAGGGTGAAGGTGTCGTAAGCGACCAGATCGGCTACATCGTCAGGTGTAACGGTGACCAGGATGCTTGCATTGCCGGTGATCGAAGTTACAACCGTTTTTGCGTCTGCGGCATCAACGAAAGTTGCGGTCAGGGCCTCTTCATGTACGCCGGTGGTGGCGTTCCAGTAGTTGAATACCATCTTGGTGAGGTCAACGGAGCCCCCGGATACGGCCATTGCCATGGTGAACTGAAGGTCGGCATTGTCGACAACCAGGACTGAACCTTTGACGGAAAGCGTGCACTGTGCTGATTCGAGACCGGCATAGACGGCTTCCTTGCCGCGCTCCGAGGAGAAGATACCGGCAGAAAGGACGCTGTAGGCTAGAACGGAGGCTACGGTGACGAAGGCGATCAGGATGATGGCAGTTTCGAGGCCGGTGATGCCTTTCTGGCTGTTGTGCATGTTCTTTATGGCTTTGCAAAACTTCTGATACATTTTATTCCCCTTTTTTATTTTATTTTATTTTTTCAACGACTTTTTTATTGCTTCGATCTATTTGGCGGAGGCCCGGTTCCTTTTTGTGTCACATCACTATCGCCTCCACTTTATGCCGGTTTGGTGATAACCCCCGGCAGGGTGCCCTAGAGTGATGGGTTTTAACTGCCGGATTCCTTGCGGCCTGGATATTCCATTCAATTAGATTTGTATAACCGTTCGTCATTTCATATTCCTGTGTTGTATTGAAGCTAGTCTGACATGCGTTCCGACGGGTGCTAAGGACTTTCAGGTCTTGTCGCCCATGACTTTTTAGTCGTTTGTCATTACCGCGTAGGGTGCATCGAGTTGGGCTATATCGATTATCGGGTGATACAGGAGGACCGCCGGGGGTGGTTTTTGGGAAGGCGGACAACTCATCAAAAAGGCAAGAGGTGAAATCCATGCCGGATGTTTTCTGGTATTTATTATTACTTATCACGGAGAGATTCTGTCATTGTTGCTGTAAGGCTGAAAGGGCCGGGGGTATTTATCGTTATGGCGTTTTGTCTGTGTTCCCCAGCACTGCGGGGGCAAGGAATTGAACCTTTCAGGTCATGCGCTATGTAGAGTTAAGCATGGAGAGATGTCGGGGCAGTACGGGAGTACTACCTGTTAAAGGGGGTTACTAAAGCGAAGGACCGCGAAAAAAGCCAAATGACTTGATTCGAAACACCCAAACTGGGATTTTCCGGCTTATCAGGGGGACAACTGTCCCATCAGGTTAGTGCAACGGGTTTGAAGAATGAACTATTATCCGGGAGAAAGAGCAAAAGGTACTGGAAAAATAGCATCGAAATCAGGATATGCCCGAAAACAAGTCCCGTTCGTGCAGCCGTCCTTTGCCTTCTGGGTACGCCCTCATGTAAAAATCCTGGTTGGCAGAAAATATACTGAAAAAACGAAAAAAACCTCGGCGGGGCGGCCCGCCGCCGAGTTGGCTCCTGTAACAGGAACGCGCTTCCTCACGGATCCCGGTAAATCGTTTATCGATACGTATCCGGGCGTGGATCGGGAATTCGGTTTCGACCATGCTTGCGAAGTCGATATCATGGTTGCGGCCGAACTTATGCGGATTTTGACCGAACAGCGGCATTACTTTTACCGCAAGTTTCATCAATCTGCGGGGAAAAACATTGTAATATAGTTTTTGAGGCTGGAAACCTGGCCCCATCTCGGGGAATAGGTTCCCGTCTGCGGCGGAATTGAATGCGGCCAGCGTCGCACGATGTACGGCGATGTGGTCTGGGTGGCGATACCCGCCGATGGGATCGTGGGTGATAACCACCTGGGGTTTAAACTCCCTGATTATTCCGACTATCCTGCCTGACACATGTTCGAGAGTTGCCATTGCGAGTGAGTCGGGGTTGAGATTATCTGCAGAACCTGCCATTCCGGAGTCACGATATCCGAGGTGGATCGTGCCCGCGAGGCCGAGGACTCTTGCGGCGCATTCCAGTTCTGCCCAGCGCATATCCCCCACTGAACCGAAGCCTTTCATCGATTCGGCATCGGCTGTTCCCGCTTCTCCCCTGGTGGCGCAGGCATAATAGACTTTAACCCCGTCTGCTGCATATCTCGCCAGCGTGCCGCCGATAGCGAACGTTTCGTCGTCGGGATGGGCGCCGACAAATAAAAGGGTCTTTTGTTTATCCACTTTATTTCTTCCGTATCGAGTTAAATATTCTGAACTGTAACTCTTTATCAAGTCTATCCGCTAACCTTGTCTGACGCAACCCGGGGGTTGCGATTTTTTGATTGTTAAAAGTCATAACTTTGTAACTAATTCATGACCAATTTTATGATTTCTTAACTTGGATACGCATATAATCCTAGGGTCAGTGCAGATTTCGGAGGTGTCAAAGTGACGATCGGATGGTTTCGTGACCTGGTAATTATTATCTATGGATTGTTTAGCCTGGCTTTTTTGACGTTGATCGGCCTCATGGTTTTTTCACTGTTTCGTCGATTGGAAGTGATCCTGGATTCTCTCAAAGTCACATCTGCGAATATCGAGGAAATTTCCACTGTTGCAAGGGAACAGATGGTCAGGCCTATTATGCAGGTCGGCGGCGTGTTTCAGGGTATCACTAGGTGGATCGAAATGATATCCGGTTATTTCAAAAAATTTAAAAAGGGGGTGAACGATGAATAATAGAAACACAGGTGCGATGATGGGCGCAGGCCTGGCCGCGGGTCTTGCGATCGGAGTTGCGTTGGGGCTTTTATACGCCCCGCAATCGGGTAAGAAGACCAGGGCCATGCTAAAAAAACGTGTAGTGGAACTTCAGGACGCCGCCGGTGAAATGGCTGAAGACATCAAAGAACGCGCAGGTTCAATGATGGATATGGCGAAAGAACGGATGCGTGTCGGCGGCGATTCTCATATTCAAGGTTAGTACCTAAAAGTTCGATATATTAAATAAGGAGGGATAAACGATGGATGATAATGGAATGGCCAAAGGGTTGATCATAGGTCTGCTGGCAGGGGCAGTTCTCGGAGCGGCTGTAGGCATGTTATATGCCCCAAATTCCGGAGCTGAGACCCGTGAGATGCTGAGAGACCGGGCCATGGAAGCCCGGGATAGGGCTGGAGAGATGGTAGACAAGGTAAAAGAGCGGGCCCAGGCGATGCGCCACAGCAAGGAACCTGCCTAACGCATCGGCTTTTAGTGTAACAGGTCTGTATTGCCGCCCTCACCGGCTAAATATACCCGGTGAGGGCGGCAATTATTTGTGTCCCCTTTTCACTAAGGTGCACTCTGTACTGTTTCCGGCTGTTGTTTGTGTACCTCTCAAAATATTCTGGGAGACCTTGTGATATTTGTATATTGTGTTTTACGTTTGACACTCAAGTAATGGTACACTATCATTCTCCTTCAACTTTAATATCTGCGGGAGCGTTGGTTGAAAGAAAACCGGGTGGATGACTTTCGATTTGCTGCGCGGCTGAGGAGCCGGATTTTAAAGATAATCGCTTTCCCTGGAGAGAGAGTTGAACAAGCCCGCGTGCGGCTTATTAAAATACCTGTTTTTAGTTTCCTCAACCAGGTCATCGAGGGTATGGGCAAAGATGGTGCCTCTGAAGTGGTGGGCGCAATTTCATATTACGTCATACTTTCTTTGTTCCCGTTGCTTCTCGGAGTGATTTCCATTCTCGGTTTTTTCTTGCCGTCTGCGACGATCCAGGATCAAATATTCAAGTTTGTTGAAGCCAATCTCCCGGCGGCCAACGATATTTTGCGATTGAATATCACCGGGATCATCAATATACGTGGGCCTCTGGGGGTTGTCAGTATCGTGGCGTTGTTCTGGTCGGCGAGTGCCATGTTCAGTGCGATAAACCGAGGGGTCAACCGGGCATGGGGGCTTAACGTCAGGCATCCATTCGTCGTCCGCAAAGCGCGTGAGGTTGCTATGTCTCTAAGCGCGAGTGTGTTTTTCTACATTGCGGTGACGGTAGCTGCAGTCCTCGCTTCTTTCGACACCGGCGGAGGGATAACCGGTGGATTCCTGTTCTTCCTTTCGGAATTGTTGCTTGTATTTATTGTTTTTATCATGGTTTACAAGACCATGCCCCAAACAAAAACATACTGGCGTTACGTGTGGCCGGGTGCTCTTTTCTCAACCGCCGCCTTCGAAATGGCGCGCACATTCCTCGGTGTTTATCTCACAAAGTTTTCACATATTGAACTGGTCTATGGTTCAATTGCCTCAATCATCATCCTGCTGGTGTTCGCCCAGTATGTATCTTTTATCCTTATCCTGGGAGCTGAAATCAGCTCAGAATACAGTCGCCTTCGGCTTGGTATGGGCCCCCGCCCAAAATTTCCCCCCGACCTTTGCTCCAGATAGGGAGAACTGGGGTTATGGATCTCGGTGGTCGTGCATATAGTTCTTCCTCTCAGTCGTTTTTCAGGTTTGTCACTGGATTGAAGGGCCAAAACGCATGCGCTGGACCAAGGCCTGACAGCAAGCAATGGGGAGTTTCAAAGAGTAAAGAAGCGGATTTTGGTTAGGTTGCCGGGGTTTTCACCTCTTTTCGGTTGCCTGTAGCTTTGACATGCTCCTGAAGGTATGGCATAGTGAAAACGTCCCAGGTTACCAATGCAGTGGTGACAGCCACCGACTGGTCACTTGGCGGTAAACCCCAAAGGGCAACCTAGCGTACGTAGGTCCCAACCGAATGGACGTAATGGAAATCCGCGGGGTGCCTCCAGGGAAGAAGTTCAGTGGAATGTTCCGGGTGCAGAGGCTGCCTGGGACCCCGTTTGTGGGGGATTGAAAAGAGAGGAGTCATGCTTCCCTCTTTTTATTATTTCTGTGGGAATTCCTTTATTTCAGGTATCGCTATGAAGGGCAGGTTGCGGTATTCCTCGTGATAATCGAGGCCGTAACCCACCACGAATTCATCGGGAACCTCGAATCCGACATAATCGAGTTTAACATTAACGAGCCTGCGTGCGCGCCTGTCCAGCAGTGTGCAGACCGTCAGGCTGGCGGGGTTTTTCGCCTGCAGGTACTTGATTATGTAATCGAGTGTGATGCCTGTATCGACGATATCTTCAACCAGGATGATGTCCCTGCCCGTGAGGGGCGTTTCGATATCCCTTGTCACACTGACTTCATCCTTCTGCCCGTAATATGAGATTGCCATAAAATCCAGGTCCAGCGGTATTGTGATCTGGCGCATGAGGTCAGCCATAAAGCATAGAAAACCGCGTTGAACGCCAACCAGTAGCGGCCGGCGGTTCCGGTAGTCGCCTGAAATGGTCTCCGCAAGCTGCCGGACCCTTTTATCTATCTCCGAAGCCGAAAAAAGGACCTTGCGTATACTATGGGCCCGTGACTGTGCGAGCGGTCCTGCGCCGTACTTTGCCAGCAGCCTGTCGTAATCGTTCTTGTATAGAAGGCTGATTTTTATCTCGGGGTAAAGTTCTTTGAGCCGGCGCAATTTTCTGTTTTTGCCGGTAACGAGGTTTTGTTTCATCGTTGTTAACTCGATATAGAGGTCGAGCGATGGGATATAGAAATCGGGTGTGAACATCTCGCTGGCACGTTCCTTTTCGTTCACGAGAGGAAAAGTACGCGGTTCGTAGATCCAGTTAATTCCATAAAAATCCAGGATGCGGGCAAACTCCGCCTCGCTTTCATGGGCGAAATGGACGATACGGGATGTTTTAGAAATGCCGGGATCCATATCAAGCGGAAGGATGCCCGCCTTGTTTTCCGGTTCGGCTGCCGTATTGCCCATGGCCAGGGCTGCGAGATGGGCGAGAGTCACCGTAAAACTGATATCTGAGTTGGTAAGGCGGTAAACTTCTTTAAAATATACACGGATGGCCCCGTATCCCTCTTCGCCGGAGGTTATAGGGACCCCCAGGATTGATTTGATCCCGGCTTTTTCAGCCATCTCCCTGTACTGAATCCTCGTGTCGGTGGACACATCCTCGATGAAAACAGGCTTTTCCCCGGCTGACTCGGCAAGGCTTTTTTCGGCGTCGATGATTCCTTTTCGCAGGTAGTAAGGCGGCAGCTTCCAGGACGCTGTATGTATCAGGTGTTCCCGGGTTGAATCAAACAGAACTATGGACGCTCCGGTGTCGAATGACCTCGATAGGAGCCGGGCGATGGTATCCAGTTTTTCCTTTAAAGATTCCCCGGAACCGAGTGCTGTTATCGCCTGTCTGACTGCCTTGTAATAGACCCGTTCTTTGCTGAGAGCCAAATCTGCACCCCGATTTTATTGTAGGCGCTAAGTAAATAGGGTGTCAACGTTTGTGCGTCTAATTTTGGTTGCGTGAGGCAGGCGATTACTGCTAAAATCAGACTGCCTTTGCCCCTGTAGCTCAGTGGATAGAGCAGCGGTTTCCTAATTCTGGGTCAACTGTACCGGCCAGTGGTTTTACGCATCAAAGAGGGGTTTTACGTTTTAAGTAAAACCCCTTAATTGTGCCTGTAGTATCTTTTGGTAGCAACCGGTGCTTTTCAGTTTAACGCCAAATTAACGCCAATTCCGTTGATATTGGAATCTCAGTTAGTTCAGAGGAATCCATCGTATTTGAAAACTCCCAGTAAGATTGTTCAATGTATCTACTATTTTCCAGTAATCTCCCTTGCGAACTGGGAATGTTATCGAACCCACGCCGTACCCGTAATTATTGCTAGGACCTGCCGATGCTACCGCTGTGGTGGGTGGATTATTTGAATCAGTCAAGCCTTGTAGATAAAACCATCCTGAACTACCGATACTTTCACTGGCAAGTACAAAACCATCTGTTGCCGCCTTATAAGAAGTTCCCACAAGCCAAGGATTACCAACGCTAGTTGGGCCAGCATATCCACCAATCCAAGCCCCCAAAGTTGGCATAGGTCCTGTTGCGCCAGTAGCTCCTGTCGGTCCAGTAGGTCCGGTGGGGCCCGTCGGGCCTGCAGGACCTGTCGATCCGGTCTCACCTTTGGCAGCAAAAAGTGACCAGTGCCCAGTGTCGGTTGAGGGAACAATGACACCGGTTACAGTTACTGTACAAACATAAGAGGCTCCGGAGTAGGTTACGACATCGTAGGCCGCGTAGCTCGTTCCTGATACCCAAGTTGCTTTGTACGAAAAACCTTGCCCGGCAGCACCCGTAGCTCCAGTGGGACCAGTTGGCCCCGTGGATCCAGTAGGTCCGACAGACCCTGTCGGTCCCGGAGGCCCCGTTGGGCCGACTGAACCGGTGGCACCAGCAGGGCCTGTAGGCCCCATGGGGCCAGTTGCACCGGTTGGCCCTGTGGGTCCGATAGGTCCGGTAGCGCCAGTTGGTCCCGTAGATCCGGGAGGTCCCATAACACTCCCAGCATCGACTGTGCCCTGAGTCGACAAAGTAAGGATAAGATGACCGCTACCATTGATGGAAGCTCCAGTGATGCTAACTCCCGCAGAACCGGTAGCGCCGGCAGCACCTGTTGCTCCAGCAGGCCCAGTAACGCCAGTTGAACCCGTGGCGCCAGTTGGACCAACAGGCCCCGTAGCTCCTGTGGGGCCAATGGGCCCGACAGGACCAGTAGCACCAGCCGGGCCTTGGGGTCCTATTACACTACCAGCATCAACATATTGTCCATTAGATAAACTCAGAATGAGATGCCCGTTGGTTATTGTTGCAGTTGAAATGCTGATTCCATTTGCACCGGGCGATCCTTGTACTCCTTGCGGCCCTGTTGCACCGGTTGCGCCCGTAGCACCCGTCAGACCAGTGGCTCCAGTAGGGCCTGCCGGCCCGGTGGGGCCTGTTGGCCCGACAGAGCCGGTAGCACCTGCGGGACCAGTCGCTCCCGCAGGGCCTGTTGCACCTGTGGGTCCGGTTGGGCCGACAGGACCTTGAGGCCCGGCTACACCGAACACAGCGCCAACATCTACAGTTTGTCCGCTACTGAGCGTCAGGATTAAATGGCCATTGGTAATTGTGGCACCGGAAATACCTGTACCCGGTTGCCCGGTTGGCCCAGCTTTGCCCACGCAACTGGAAACAATGAGAACAAGGACGAAAAACAATAAGATGGGCAAGGACACCCAACGGCCTTTGTTCATGGCAACTCCTCATGGTATTTGATTCGTTCGGGTGATTATAACACGCCAGAACGACAAAAAGTGTTAATCAATTATAGAGATTTGGAATATTCTACTGATGTAGGGATTTGGGCTCATCAGGGCTATCATCCTTCCCATCCTCAACCCACCACGGAGCCCCGACGATGTTAACACAGGATAGGCATCATCATGCTCGGGAAAAGTTTTGGTGCCAACTGAACTTGTTTTTTATTTGTAACAGGATTATAGTGTGCAAAATTCAAAACAGGCGCCGATTCAGGTGCCTGTTTTTGTTTTCCTCGCTTATCAGGTTTTCTCATCTTTTGTTAGCTGTTTAATAAAAGTGCCAATACTTCAGGTAGAGCGTATTTAATCAATAGTAATATCGGATTTTGTCGAGAAAAGAGGAGAACTAATGGAAAAACGAAAATTACCGGAGCTACCACTGGGTTCGGTGTGGGAGGATGGATTTCTGATGACAGCTTTGTGTGGGGGGGAACTTACTGAAGAAGAGCTATTAACAGAATTGGATACTCAGTGCGGAATCCCAAAGGTAAAGCCAAGGAGTGTCCCGAAAACGGTTTATATTAAAAGGGTTTCGGACGGCAAAAATCTGGTTGGAAGGCTGTATTTGGAAGATACAGACTTATCCAAAGAGCCTCAAGACAATGTAAACAGTGCGTGTATTTATGTATCAAACAGAGATTTTAAAATCAGGGTATGGTCCAAGCAATGTGATGCTCATGGACACGGTTCAACCGGGAAAGAAGCCATTAACCGAATTCGTGAAGAACTGGCGAAGCAAGGACTTACTTTGCGTGTCTGTTTTACCTGCAAAGAGTATTACACATCTGGAATAATTGCCGGTTGGTCTTGTGGTACGGAGGGCAAATGCCGGATTCACAAAGGATCCGATGACCAACCCTTTTATTTAGTGAACAATCTCCAAACATGCAAACAATGGGCCGTTGCGGATGGATAAGTGATAACAAATGATATATTATTTGAAAACTTACTTTAGGAAGCCTTCATGAATCAGCAAGAAATCAATGAAGTCGTTGAAAAGTGTGTTCAGTATTTAGCCCTGGACATGGTGACATTAAGCGACGGGTTTTATTACCAAAGTTTACCGTTGTGCGTTATTGATGCTGTATTCAGTCCGGGTGCAAAATATGAGTCGGTAAAAAAAGTTATTAAAACCTATTGCGAACGCTTTAATCTACAAACCTACCGAAACACTAAACCTGGCCCACCTGCTGCCAAGGAAACCCAACAATCGTTAAAACAATTCTTGGATATCATGTGCCGTTTTGACGAAGAAGAATTGGCGAATACCATATTCGACAACCGTCGGCCAGCCGTTGCAAGAGGTATATCAAGCAGTGTTTTGAGAGTTGCGGTTGTTGTTTCGTTCGCCGAGCTCCTTTACAAACACGACATAAATTATCTGCAAGACGTACAAGCCCACAGAGATGATGATGATCTGATTGAAGAACTTGAGAACTTACCCGGGCTTACGAGGAACGTAGCGATTGCATACTTTTTCATGTTGGCAGGAGAAGAAGATTTTATCAAGGCTGATAGACGAGTGCGTAATTTTTTGAGACATTGTATAAGTCGGGAATGTACCCCTGAAGAGGCGCAAAATGGTTTAACAGACGTTGTAGCAGTCTTACGTTTGGCTTACCCTAAACTGAACTGCAGATTGTTAGATCATACAATTTGGAAATATGATCGAGAGCGTGCTCATGCACCACAGTACTGGTAGTCTTTTACACGATTGGAAGCGGTATCAGGTTACCATCTCACTGGGGCCATGGTTTATGCTGATGGGCATAAAATGTTCCTTTTTACCACATTCTATTGACATCATGAAATACCTGTAATACCCTTGCAGGGAAGTTCCCGCAGGGGCTTGTGCCCGATATGCCTATCACTTGCGCGTCTTATGTTGGGATTGTTATGAAGAACCTCATAGTAGAGACCGACAAGTACATCCTCTGGATTTATTCAGGTGAAATGGTCCACTAATAAAAACCGTATGTAAGCGCCCATTGTTTGGAGAGTATACCGCTTTGGAGGAATAACATGGAAAAGAGTCAGGACACTCATAGAAAATACCTTGATAGTATAGCTGACGAAATAATCAAGCAAAACTTGGAAATCGAACGAGATTGGTTGCAGTCAATTCACGCACCAATGAAACAGTTGCCAAAACATGTTGCCAATGCCGTATTCACCAGGGTGTTATATTCGTCACTACCCGGGGAAATGGTCAATGTGATATCCGAAATTGCTTCAGTACAAAAATTACTAGGGAATAAATAGGTTCGTTTTTTAGTTTGATGCTGCACGCATTGCTGCACGTGCGTGAGGTAGGGCGGACTATTTTCCTACACGATCAATAAAACGTGCCAAGCACATGCTTAATACCTACAGAAACATAACTATTCTTATGTTTCTGAAGGCACTAAAAAGCAAAGCCGAACACATTTTGTCGGGGTTGCTAGGCACAAAATACACGGATTTTGTTCTCGATCACTCTAAATACCATCGTCTAAAGAAACCAATTGGCAGCCCGTAACGCTATTGCTTTGGCATTGTTCATCTGCTTGATAATCTACCTGTTGGCATATTGGGTGCCCTTTACAGAAAATCTTGGGGTACTCTGCCCAGCGCGAAGGACACTCGCATTGTGCGGCTGTACCTCTATCGTGGTCATACTGCTGTTGTGCGTTACCTAGATGCTGATCACGATGGGCAGGTCGATCGATTGTTCTAGGCAGCCTGAATGCACACATGGACGGAGAGGGGGAACTTGTGACAAGGGGAACCTCAGAAAGAAGGTATTCTGTTGGGTTTGCGAGGCACAAGGGTTAGGGTTGGTGGGAAGATTTGAGAAGGAAATACCTATTGTATGCTAATCAAAACAGGTTTACACTAGTCGTACTCGATTACTATTTGTGAAGTTTGGTGCTAATCTCACACCTATTATTGCCTAATTGCATGGTGCGAGGCGATAATGGTGAAATCGTCCTGAAAATGCTTGGTCTTCCGTCCCTTCGCAGACATTGGAGAGGGAATATGGTTAAGAAGTTATTTTTATTCGTGCTAATACTAGTTCTAACACTCGTGCCAATGCTCTCAAAGCCATCGTCTGTCCTTGCAGCATCACTCAGCGTCACCAGTCCGTCTTTCACACCAAGCACGATCATCCTGGGTCAGACCACCACTGCTTCGTTCACCATGACTGGCGGAGCAGCCGGCTCATATACTATCCAGTTCTGGAAATCTGACCTATTTTCAACCCTACAGGGATCTGCCACCTTCACCTACGACGGCACATCTCTAACGAAAACCCAAGCATTCACTCCAACCCTGACAGGTCCCTATTACATGGTGCTTGTACTCGGCAGCACTGTTGTCTGGACAGCCCCGACAAATGGTTTGACTGTCAACAGCGCCCCAATAATTTCGGTCACCGGTGCTTCTTTCACCCCAAGCACAATCACACTTGGGCAGACCACTACGGCTTCATTTACCATGACTGGCGGAGCAGCGGGCTCATACACCATCCAGTTCTGGAAATCTGATCTACTTAACACCCTGCAAGGATCTGCCATCTTCACCTACAACGGAACATCTCTAATGAAAACCCAGGCATTCACTCCAACACTGACAGGTCCCTATTACATGAAGCTTGTACTCAACGGCATTACCGTCTGGACAGAGCCTGATAATGGTTTGACCGTCAACAGCGCGCCGACTTTCGCCGTCACCGGATATTCATTTAACCCGCCCACAATAACTCCGGGGCAATCTTCCACCGGCACCGTTTCTGTATCTGGAGGAACAGCGGGGACTTATACCCTGACCTTCTGGCAGGATGTATCACTCGGGTTTGACACAAAGATAGGTAGCTACACCTTTACCCATAACGGTACATCCACCACGCTATCAAGATCTATAAATCCTACTGTTGCCGGGACTTACCATATGAGTGTGGAGTTTGCAACGTCTACGATGGGGATCCAGCCGAACGATACTTCCAGGCTTAAAGTTACTACACCGCCTCCCAACGTAAAAATTGAGAATGTTGATATTTCACGATCCGTAATGGTAGGACAAGTTTACTATTACAACGTAACGTTGAAAAATAGCACTTCAACTCAAGTAACTGTCACTTTGAATATAGATTCTTCATTAACTGGTAACGAGTACACAACATCAATTTCCTTGACCACCAATACCAGCCAAAAAATCCCAATTACAACTGCTTTTATATCACCTGGAGATAGGACACTGACTTATACAGTTCTTTATGATTATCAAACACTCGACGTTATGAAAATAAACGTTAAAGCTAGTGCGGTTATTTCGTCTACAGTGCAATCTTGGAGACAAAATATTCAGCCTGGAGACATTTTGCTAACACGAAGTGAAGGGTATTTTGCTGCTGGAATTTCATTAACGGGTGATTTTTGGACACATGCCGGCATTTATGTGGGCAATGAGACTGTAATAGAAGCAACCGGCTCAGGCGTTACCAAAACGAAAATCACCGATTGGGATTACCCTTTAAAGACTTGTGTTGGGCTTTTTAGAGTCCGCGGTACTGATGATACTGCGATTAGGAATGTCCTGAATTTTGTTCAACAACAAGTTACTAAACCTTACTGGCTTCATCTTGATAAAAGTAGTAGCACTGATTCACTTAATTGGTATTGTAGCGAACTCGATTGGGCTGCCTACATGCAGGTGGGTATAAATATTGAGAATACCCCTGATGAGTGGATGGTTTCTCCTCAAGAAATAGGTTCTAGCGAAAACGTTTTCCAAGTTGGCCTACACATTGAAAAGATCCCAACACTTTTCTTCTCAGGCAGTAATTATTTTACTGTCGAGCTTCATAGCCCAGCGGATCTTTTTGTTACCGACCCAAATGGTCTCATTGTTTCTACAAAAACAATCCAAGTTCCAGGCGCGTTATATTTTGTGGATGACTTTGATAACAACGGCCATGCAGAAGCTATTGTATACATACCAAATGCAATAAACGGCGCATACGAAGTAAAAGTAATACCGAAAGATAGCGCATTAGCTACGGATAAATATAGCGTCCAAACAGAGGAGGGTGGTAAAAGTAATTGGTTGGCCAAGGACGCCTTGATTAGTAGCATACCGAGTCAAGGTTATACTATGATGATTGGCGTCCCACCTTCATTGACTACCGAGAACGCTACTGATGTTAGCTCGGATAGTGCCCGTTTGATTGGAAATCTGTCATCACTAGGATCAAGTTCTTCGGTTAGGGTGTCATTTCAATGGAGAACTGGTTCGGTTGGGTACTTTACCGAGATGGTTGGGCAAACAAAAAATGAAATCGGCAATTTTACGTCCAATGTTGTTGCTTTACTGCCTAATACTACCTACTATTTTAGGGCTAAAATTGAAATCATTTTTACATCAGGTGAAGTAGACAAATATCTGCCTTTTGCCTCTTACACTTTCTATGGTGAAGAGAAAAGTTTCACCACTTCTAGCATCTCACCTAACAAAACATCCACACCTCTTGTTACAGATACTGCAATTACGCCATATACTTCCATCACGCCAACTGTTGCTCATACAACAACTGCAAGCACCAGTACTCCAAATACGCCATTTGCTTCCAATTCACCAGCCACCCCCAGCAAAACCGAAAGTGGGACTAACGAAGGGATTCTAGTTTACGTATGGATACTGCCAGCAATTGGTGTGATATTAGTGGTAGGAGTTGTTTTGGGCACTCTCATTTTCAGGAAAAAAAGAAAGGAAAACAGGCATTAACTCGGGAGTCAGTAACGACACTCTACATGTATGAGCCTATGCCGACATTAAATAAATAAGTAAAACTGATCACAGAGGGAGGAACGATGCCTCAAGGGATGGGATTTTGTACAAACTGTGGGATGCCATTGAAGGATCTGGCGTCGTTTTGCATAAGTTGTGGCAATCCGGTAGGTTCTAGTAATGCTTGGCAAAGCGCTCAACAATTCACTTATCCCCCACATAGCTCTTTTCAGAACACGCCAGCGAATCCGATAGGCCAGTATACAAACCCAATATCCCAACCCGCTTACACAATTCAACCGTTCTATTCTGACAACGGAGGAGAATATATGCGAAAAGGTCGTAAAAAAGGTGGATGCCCCCAATGTGGTTCTGAAAACATCCAACTCGTAACAGAGAAACGTGCGGGTTCAGCATCAAACGGTTGTTGCGGGGCGATTTTGTTTGGCCCGATTGGCCTGCTGTTAGGGTTATGCTCGGCTTCCCAGTCCAGTAAAAGGATGTGCTTGAATTGCGGCAAGAAATTCTAATGAGGCGAAACGACTGACGAATAATATATATGGAACGGTTTTTGGTTTTGTGAGACGATTTGGTTGTCACCAGAGAACGGATAGGAGTTTCTTTTTTCTTCACTATCAATATCCTATCTGTTCCCGTTGTACTGGGATTTTGGTTGGGCAACTTTTAACCACAGCCACAATTATTTTAGGGATGCGAGCGCCGGACAGAGCAGCTATCCCGTTGTGCATTCTGTTAATGGCTCCTACTGCTATTGACTGGTATCTGCAATATCAATTTAGGATCGAATCGACAAACGTGCGTAGGTTTGTGACCGGGATAGCAGGGGGTATTGGTTTGACTGGTATATATTTCCTTGTTGGGAGATACCTTTTCAATACATTATTATAGCTGGTCAGGATAACGGTCTGTGGTCATCCATTTCATTATAATTATATAATTTCCATCTCGACAAACGCTTCCAAAGTGTGCCAACGACAGAAGCATAGAAATTTGCATTCCATCGACTGGGTATTATTCCTCAAACTTATTTAGTAGCCTCTTCTCTATCCTATCGCGCACTTCTCGGGGTACTTTATCGGTGACCTCCTTCTCATAATCAACCCAAAACTTACGAATCAAACGGGAGATGAACTTCCCCGTACTCATATTAAAGGCCTTACAACCCAATTCAAGGATTAATTGCGTCCGGAAATCCAGAAAATGTATGTTTTTTTGGACGTCTTTGGTGGTATCTGCAGCCATTTTGCCCTCATTAAAAGTGCTTACGTGCCTAATAGTGCCTGTACACTCTATTCGCTGGTGCACTTACCGTCCGGAATGTTGTAAGAGGCTCTGTAATGGCAAACCACGGAACTTTGACCTCCCGTGTGGTGATTTCCCCACGCAACTTGCAGGTGCCCGTCCTGAGCCACCCTATACAAATCAAATTAAGGGCTTTGAATCTCTCCACCTCCGAGAAGGCGTCTGATATCAATGGTTACAGGAGCGTTGTACCCGGTGGTTTTAGAGATAATCAGCAGCTTTAGTTTGTAGCTTATCCAGTCAATGGGGGTGGTGCAGTCAACGACCTCAAATTCTTTTAACCCCAGTTCAAGCGGTGCCTTTTTTAACAGCTCTTCCAGATTCATATTGACCTCCTTTTTCCTCTGGGAAACATCTTGAGGGTGCCGGGGGCTGATTCTCCGCGGTAGAGCCAGCCCCCAACCTAGCTGATCAAGCCAGGTTTTCCTCGTCAACGGGGTTCGTATCGGTGTCCAAGGGATTGGTGCGCACGAAACTGACACTGCGAGGGTCGATGAGAACCTCGTCTATTTCAATGCCCCGTCGCTCCAACTGTGCCACAAAAGCTGCCAGTGTTACTAGCCGTTTCATAGATTAACCTCCTTTCGTAAGATTCTTGTCCGAACCTGCCCTCGACCGGGGCCGGCGCCACTCGCCGTCGCGACAAGTCATTCATCAATATTTTTGTGCCTAAAAAACAACATGTTCCTATCGGCGAACACCTGTTCATACACACTGTCTGTTTATACCTATTGGGTAGCGAACGTACACCTCCCCTCCCTTTAGGGAGGGTGTATGTTCGTAGTTCGGAATGTGTTTATTGGTGGTGGTCATTGAGGAGCCCCCAGCCATCCGTGTAGTGAAAAAATGACTGTTTGTATTGGTTCAATCTTGCACGAACGATATCTTCTGAGGAGCCAAGTTCCTCAGCCAGTTCCTTGACCTCCTTGTCCCGGGGTTTCAAGGCTGATATCAAACGTTCTTTCATAGGCAGAGTCTTTCCGAGTATGGGATTCCCGGAGATATCCGCTATTTGGAAGTTCACACTCTCCAGTTGCCCTTCTTGGTCCTCGGTGAATCTGACCCTGATACCCACAGGTTTATTTAGCTTGCCCTCGTTGTGCTTGATGTGCTTCAGTGACAACTCCACAAAATCATCTCCAGGCTCCTGGGTCTTTTTTACTTCCCACACGCTACGAGAACGGTTGTATTTCACAACGCTTCCATATGGGCCGGTTGATTCAGTGCCTGAACCTGACCAGGATTCCTTTGAGACGTGGTCAAGGACCAAGCATGTACAACGCAGTGACCTCAGCGCATTATAGAATTGGGTTGCTTGCATGGCAGGGTCAGGACCATAGCCCGATGCTGCCATCTGGGAGTCGATAATTACAAAACCAATCCCATATTCAACAACAAGTTTTTGAATAGCTTGGATATCATTCACAAGGGGTTGGGTGCAAAACCGATAATAAAAACAGTCAGTGTTCTCTATACCGAGAGAACGCTTTATTGCCCAGACACGCCGTTCATGGTTCTCCCTGCCGGATTCCCAATCCAGGTATAAAACTATCGTAGACTCAGGCAAGAGGCCGAAATCGTTGGAGTTCAGAGCAGTGTAACCATAGTTGATAAGGGTAGCGAAAAAATCGGCAAGGTATGTTTTCATACTTCCCCCAGGGCCGAAGATGGTGGTTACCTGCCCTCTTTCCAAAATGGGCTCCAGTTGATACCTTACCTTCATGTCGTCAGGAGGCTTTCCGATTTCGTACACCGGTTCACCCTTGCGATATTCTTGGAAAGCAAGGGCGGAGACATACGTTAAGACGGTGTCCCAGTCTATCTGTAGGTGATGCGTAAGTTTTTTTGCGAGGTGATCGCAGGATTGAGCAGACAATAGGTTTGTTCGACTTATAGATAAGAGCTTGGTTTCTCCGTTTAGACCAGCAAATATGGAAACCTCGGCTGGGCCGTCATCTTCTAACCTGTCGACAGTGATTCGGACGCCCAGGTCAGGCCAGGAGAAATCGTACTCACCCGGTTTGAATTCTGTCTCAGGCTTACCGATGGCGATTATTCTCTCCTCGTTTTTTGGGCTGGTGTTCATAGTATCGCCCCCCCTGTAATCCTTGGAACCCGGGTATTGATGAGTGGCCGTGTGTCCAGTCCGAGATACTGAGCAAGTTTGGCGATTGCTGCAGCTAACCCGCAGCCCTCAAACGCCTGCACCACATCAAAGACGTCAAAATTTTTATTGCAGGCGAAACAATGGCAGTGGCCGTCTCTAACGTATATGACGCCTGCGGGGTCTTTATCATTGCCATCCCCGTGGAGAGGGCACCGATACCTCATGCGGTCTTTTGAAGAATAAAATACCTCCGTATATATCTCCAATACGTCAGCAACGGGCAAGCGGCTTTTGATAGTCTGTATTATTTCGGGATCAATATTCGTCCCGGGAACGAGCTTCATTGCCCGTCGACGTTCTATTTCTGTTAATATGGCATCGATGTTCGCCTGAAAAAATATCCGGTGCTGGCTTATCCATTCCTCTGTGCTGAAGTGGCTGTCTCGGGAGAAACCGATGGCTAATTCTGGATCTCGGTCCAACAGTTCGATTTTGTAACGATAATCCTGCAGCTCAATTATGAGGTCATTAACTGGGATTCCACGCCGGCTGCGACGGGCGAAGGACAAGATCAACTCATCGATAGATGTGGAGGTGGTCGCAAATAAATCAGATGCCTTGTTCATCAGGAACTCCTACTTCTAACATGGCTTTAACAGCCATTCGGCTTACGACCATCCTTTTGGTGCCAATGCGGATCACTGGCACTGGGAGACTATTTTGCCTTGCAAGACCATAAATCAGCCCCCGGCTACATCCAGTTGCTTTCGCAAACTCAGTAATCGTCATGACGAGGGGCTCTTCATTCTTATCCGTTTTCATCTCTGTCGCTCCTATGATGTGTCATGGACTCCTCCGGAAATAATTCGTCCGATGTCGTTTTTAGAGCTCTGCATAGCTTTTTAATAACCCTGGGCCAAGGTTTCAGCCTTTCGTTCTCTATCGCACAAAGATTGGCTTCTGCCATCCTGACTTTTCTAGCCAATTCGACTTGGCTTATTCCTCTCACGGCTCTCATTTTTTTTACATTGTTCATTCGGGTCCCCCAGTTGACATCTGTGATATAATAATATCAGTATAAATATTAGGCACACAAGGATAAATACGTATGAATAAATATTATAAAGGGGATAAATATGACTAGGACAAAAGGAGCAAGCAATATCTCCCCCACCGTGGCAACTTTGATAAAAGAAATGGCTGTTGACCAAAAAAAGAAGGATAGGGGAGTGTTGGCGATTGAATTGACTGAGCTATTAAACCGGCAAGGTGAGTTACCGCCAGCTAGAGATACAATCGAAAAGATGATTTCCGAAGCTAGGAATCACAGTGATCCTCTTGATGGTCGTTGGAGTCTGGCTACATTAAGAAATAGAGAATTCTCATTGCCACCGGAATCAATCCCCACAGTGCTAAAAGTTTTTGTTGAACATACGAATAAATTTGGAAAACCATTTACGATAAGACAAGCAATGTGGGTGGCTCGTTTATATATATTGATTAAGGATCCTGAGGAACTAGCAAAGACTGCCATACAATATGCAGGGGCAGAAAGGATAGGGGCTTTGCTGGGGAACCCCGATTTACCTTCATCCAGCGATGATTTAGATTTATATTCTAAAACAACGTACCTTGACGATGCCACGAAAGAGAATATTTTAAAAAATCATGGAGTCCCTGAACAATGGGATGATAAATATCATATGAGGGATTTTATTCGTTCGCTAGAGCGGGGGAGTGACAAATGAGAGGGTACATTCGTGAAAAAGGTAAAGATTCCTGGCAGATTCAAGTCTACACAGGCGTTAGTGTTGACGGTAAACCTCTGAGGACTTTTGAGACGGTTCATGGGCGTAAATCCGATGCGCAAAAGCGGCTAAATGAATTATTAGTGTCGATTGAAAAAGGCGGGTATACCCCATCAGGACGCCTCACGGTGGCTGAACATCTGCATAGCTGGCTAGACGGGTATGTTCGGACTAACTGCTCGGAAAGGACGCTAGACGGGTATCGTAGCATTATTGAGCAGCATTTAATACCGGCCATTGGACAGATTCAACTCAAACAACTCAACCCACAGGCTATTCAGAATTATTACAGCCATGCTTGCGAGGAATTGTCTGCCCGGACGGTCCACCATCAGCACAGGGTATTGTCACAGAGTTTGAAATATGCCATGCGTCAAGGTTATCTCGGACGGAACCCGGCTGAACTGGTTGACCCGCCTAAACCGATCAAGAAGCAGATGAGGGCGTTGGAACCCAACGAGGCCAAGATCCTTCTGGAAGTCGCACAGGGTAGTTATTACTATCCAATTATCTATACTGCCTTGAGTTCGGGGTTGCGGCAGGCGGAACTTTTGGGTCTCCGTTGGCGTGATGTGGACCTGGACTATATGACAATCTCTGTTAATCAAGTTCTTTATAAGAGGCGCGGAATCTGCCAGTTCAAAACGCCAAAGACGAACACCTCCCGTCGAAGCGTTAATATGACCCCCAAACTGGCGATCTATCTCCGGGAGTATCGAGAGAGCAGACGGACGCTCTACAAACGGATTCTACGGCCCTTTGAGCTTGATACCCTGGTATTCTCTACCATCGGAGGGCAGCCTATTGACCCCGCCGTGTTGGGCCACAACTTCCACGTAGTTGCGGTCAAAGCCGGGCTCGGTAATGTTCGATTCCACGACCTACGTCATTCGTTCGCTTCGTTAATGCTGAAACAAGGGGTTTCCCCCAAGGTGATTTCAAGTGCTCTCGGTCATGCCTCGGTAGCATTTACAATGGATACTTATTCCCATATACTAAACGGTATGCAAGATCAGGCTATGTCGCTGCTTAACAATGTACTGCCGGAAGGCGTTTCCTCAAGAATTAACGCCAGTTTAACGCCAACTATTAACATAACGTCATCTATATATTGATATTTAGCTTTGAGCCCCTGTAGCTCAGTGGATAGAGCAGCGGTTTCCTAAACCGCGTGTCGTGCGTTCGACTCGCACCAGGGGCACCACTTTTCACGCCTAAATTCCCCTATTTTGACCGTTTTCCTTATTGACATAACCAAAAACGATAACCTATCGATAACGCGTGGGTTGGTTTTTAAGCACGGATTGCCCTTGTTATAGTATCTTTTAAGCTAAATTCTGTTTTGAAAGTATCTTCCCGCAAGATAAACATCGGGAAATCCATTTGCTTCAATACTGGATGTGGGCTTTAAGGCCTAAGTTATTGACCCGGATAGCTACAATTAACTCGGACAACCTGCACTATAATGGCCATTGATGTTAACTATTTTGACTAAAACCATCCCAGGGGCTACCGGAACCGATGATGGCTGAGAGGTCTATGATGAGTAAAAACCACCAAAATACCCCCCAATCTTTTAAAAGAAAATTGTCGAGCTTGGAAAGCACTTCGTTAATTGAAAAAATCAAAAAGCAGCCGGAATTTTGGAAGGCTCTCGAAGCCTATAATTCCTTGCCTGCGGACCTTCGGGCAGACGCTCTTATAGCTCTAGGTATGACGGGTAATGATGATGATACTCTTCGTATCCTGACAAAAAGCCATTTTGTATTGCCTGGAGTTACCCGCTGGGAATGTGTGAACTGCGGTGAATGTTGCAGATATGCCAAGAAAATAGCAACTTTTACGTATGAAAGTTGCGCATTTCTTAACGAAAACAATATGTGCGCCAAACATGATAGCCGATATCTTGTTTGCAAATGGTTCCCATTTTGGATTTATCAAAGTGATAAATTTGGTCCGCTTTTGACGGTCAAACCATATTGTTCGGGATATGGGCATGGCGGATTGGTCGATTATGAAGTCACTATGCGGATGCTTTCAGGGTTATCCGAAGAATTAACAAAGAAAGATGATGGAGCGGTTGTAATCCACGAATTGCTTCACGTACCTGGTTCAAAGGAGTGGGTATTTCCCTCACGTGCCAATGTCGATAAATTATTGAAAAGTGTATCCAAATCAGATGATACAAGTCATGTCCAGACCCGGCCCGTTGAAGAAAGAAAGGGCCAATTGTATTTCGCCCAGCATTACACGTCAGGTCTGCTTGGTCGCGTTGATGATCCGCACCTGACGGTTGATGAAAATGGAATTGTCGATGATGTAAATGCTGCTCTGTGCGATCTCCTCGGTTTGAAAGAAAATTTGTTGATCGGTCGGAGATTGTCTTCGCTTTTTGTCAATGAAGAGGGCGCGGAAAATGATTTTATAACCTGCCTTTATCGTGGCAAAGTTATCGCGGTCCCGCACAGAATTAAATTGGCTGACAGTTCATCGATCCCTGTGTTATTTAACGCCATGATTTATCGCGACCGGACAGATGGGTTGATACACGGGTGTCTTATTAATTTAAAGGAAACATCGGATACTATTTACAATGAACTGGCTCAATCAAAAAACTATGTTAGAGGTCTTATTGAAGCAAGCCTTGACGCCTTCATGGTGATTAATATTGACGGAACCATTGCCGATGTTAATCAGGCTCTTGTTAACACATCGGGTTTTCCAAGGGAAAAACTGATTGGAAAGCATTTTAAATCTTTTTTCACAAGCCCTGAGAATGCCCGGAAGGGTGTGTCGGATACCTTAATAAATGGTAAAGTCGAGAATTTTGAGCTTGATTTGAAAACGGTCAGCGAGGAAATTATCCCGGTCTCTTTTAATGCAACTCTGTTTTATAATCACGAAGGAATTAATCAGGGAATATTTGCCGTTGCCCGTGACATACGAGACTCGCGGAACCATGTTAAACAGCTGGAAGATGCCAAATCCTATGCCCGAGGGTTGATAGAAAGCAGTCTCGATCTGATGGTAACTGTAAACCATGAAGGGCAGATAACAGATGTTAATCATGCGGCGACTGAATTGACGGGGTACGGTAGGGACGAGCTGGTCGGTTCTGAATTTAAAAACTATTTTCTTGAGCAGAAGCTCGCACAAGAAACCATCGCCACCGTTTTCGAAAAAGGGAAACTTAGGATGCGGGAGCTCACTCTCATTACCAAAGCTCTGGTAACCATCCCGGTATCTTTTAACGCGAATGCATATTTCAACAGCCAAGAAGTTGTTCAGGGGGTTTTCGCTGTGGCACGGGATATTAGTGAAAGAATCAAGACAATTGAAAAATTGAAGGAAGCAGAAAACTATGCCAGGGGATTGCTCGAAAGTAGCATCGATCTTATGGTCGCCATAAATTGCGAAGGTATAATTACAGACGTAAATGAAGCAGCAGTTCGCCTGACCGGCTATTCTCGTGAGGATTTGATAAATACCTTGTTTCAGAATTATTTCACTGAACCGAACAGAGCGGCTGAAGGGATCAATCTTACTTTGAATAATGGGTTTGTAAGGGACTATAAACTTGAATTGTTTACTCAAAAAAAGGAACGGGTTCCGGTATCGTTTAATGCCAGTGTGTACACCAATCAAAAGAAGGCAGTATTGGGCGTTTTTGCGATAGCCCGGGATTTGAGAGTCTAATCGAACGAGTTTTCCGAAAGATAGCGCCTAACCGGTTGTAAATTAAAGAGGCGCGGCCCGCAAAAGCGGGCCGCGCCTCTTTATTGTTTCTGGGTTTAGGAACTAGGAAAGGGAGATGACTTTGACGCGAGCGTAGGCATAGGTGGAGCCGCTCTTGACGACTTTCCATACCTCGTAGTCGCCGGAAACGCGGTCTCCGTTGGAGGCGAGGGTGATGGCTCCGCTTGCGCCGGGATAAGCCTTGGCCTCTTTGAGGACTTCGGCGGCGATCTTGGTAGTGTCGGTGGTTCCGGCTACCTTCATGGCATTCATAGCCAGGTTGATCGCATCATAGGCAGTGTCGCTGTATGATCCGGGTGCAGATGTGTAAGCAGCCTTGAATGCCGCTGTGAACGTTGCGTTGACGGTTGACCCCTCGGGAGCGGTCGGGCGCGTGCCGATTAAAGATGAAGCCATGAACTGGGCGGCTTCGGCGACGCTGATGGTCTTGTCGGCATAAACGCCTTCGGAGGCGATCCACTGGGCGGTGGTAAGTCCGAGCTGCAGCGCCTGTTTGTAAACTACGTCCGCATCATCGCCGTAGCCCACGTGTACAACACAATCCGGTGCGGCGGTCTTGATGGTCTGTAACTCGGTCAGGTAGTCGAGTTTGTTCTGATCATAGGTCAGGTTGGCTACGATGGTCGCTTTTCCGGCCAACTGGGCTGAGATAACGCTGGCAAGTCCGGTGCCATAGGCGTTATTCACCACGAGAATGGCAACCTTTTTGTAACCGCCGTCGGTGATCAGTTTGGCCATGGCCTGGCCCTGAAGGTTATCGGTGGCCGCGGTGCGGAAGACGAACTGGCGGTATGCCTGGTTCGCGATGTCGGTCGATGTGGCTGAAGGTGAGATGAGGAGAATCTTGTTCTGCAGAGCATAGTCGGCGCAGGCCTTTACAGCGCCGCTGGTCATGGGGCCAATGATAACTTTACAGCCATCTACTTCGGCAAGTTTCTTGAAAGCCGTGAAGCTGATGGTTGCGTCGGTGGCGCCGTCTTCAGTGAAGAGTTCAACCTGGTGCCCATTGATTCCGCCCGCAGCGTTGATCTGCGTGACAGCCAGTTTGACGCCGTCGCTGATGAGTCCTCCCATGTCTGCGAGGGCTCCGGTCAGGTCCATCACAGACCCGATTTTGATCGTGCCGCTGTTACTGCTGCAACTTGCGACTGGTACCGAAAGTACCAGCAAAAGCAAGCCCGCACAGGCGAGGGCCAGTTTCTTGAGCATGCATTTCTCCTTCTATAAAATTTGACTGATGAATAATGCCGATGATATTACTACAGCCGTATAGGCGTGTCAATATGCCAGTGCGTGTTTTATGGCTGAACGTTGCCGAAAAACGTGTTGGGAACCGGGACTTGAAAAATTGCTTTTTCAAGGCTTTGGATTGGGAAAATAAAGTTACGTTCCTAATCCGAGGTAGCGCTTTTTGGCCTGTTCATCGTTGAGCAACTCCCCGGCAGGGCCCTGCATGATGCATTTGCCCTCGACCAGGATGTATGCCCTGTTTGCGAAAGAAAGGGCCCGCTTGACGTTTTGTTCAATCATGACCAGCGCGGTGCCGCTTTGTCTCACAAGGGTGAGTTTGTCCAGTATGCCTTCTACGGATTTGGGGGAAAGCGAAGCCAATGGCTCATCCAGCATCAACACCGAGGGTTTGCCCATCATGGCGCGGGCGATAGCCAGCATCTGGCGTTCACCGCCTGAAAGCGTTCCGGCAAAAGATTTTGCACGGTGTTTCAATTCGTGGAAAATCTCGAAGATGCCTTCTATCTCTGAGGCGATCTGGGAACGGTCTGAGCGGGTATATGCTCCCATTTGCAGGTTTTCGGTTATGGTCAGGTTGGCAAAAACGTTGTTGGTTTGAGGAATATACCCTATGCCTGAGGAAATCATCTTGTCCGCAGGCCTGCCGGTGATATCCTCACCCTTGTAGAACATTTTACCGCTGAGAAACTGGGCGAACCCGAAAAAACTTTTCAACAGGGTGGATTTGCCGCTCCCGTTGGGTCCGACTATGGCAACTATTTCGCCTGCTTCAACTTCCAGCGAAACCCCGTCGACGATGACTATATCGCTATAGCCGGCGCGAACGTCAACTGACGCAAATATCGGTGCCACCCGGTTCGCCTCCGATGTAGATTTCATAAAACAATGGACTGGCGGCCACTTCCGCAGGCCTGCCTTCCAGAACTATCTTGCCGCGGTCCATTACATAAACCCAGTTGGCAAATTCCATTACCAGTTCCATACGGTGTTCGATGATCAGTAAACTCATACCGCCGTGGCGGAACATCTCGATTTTTTCGAAAATCTTTTTGGCCAGGACTGGATTGACTCCGGCGGCCGGTTCATCGAGCAGCAGCAATTTGGGTTCTGCCATTATCGCGCGGCTGATCTCCAGCAATTTTTTCTGACCGCCTGACAGAGATCCTGCAGGTTCATTAGTGAGCCGTGTCAGGTCCATCAGTTTCAGTGTGTCGGTGGCTTTCTGCAGCATCGTTTCTTCTTGTTCTCGCCATTTTTTGCGTGAAAAGAGGCTTCCGGCAAACCTGTCTCCCCGGTTGCCCCTGGCAGCGATGAGCATGTTGTCGAGTACGCTCATCTGGTTGAAAAGGCGGGGGAATTGGAACGCATGCACGATACCCCGATCGAATACTTCATTTGGCTGGAGTTCGTCGATGCTTTCACCTTCGAAATATATGCTGCCCTCGTCCGCGCGCTGGAGCCCGAAAATCGTCTTGAGCAGGCTGGTTTTACCGCAGCCGTTCGGTCCTACTAACGCTATGGTAGTGCGCCGTGGTATGTCCAGGCTGGCTCCGGCCACAGCGCACAAGCCGCCGTAGTTTTTCACTACGTCGCGTACTCTGAGGATCATCGGATCGATTTTAGACATTCACTGGCTCTTTCAATTTTGGCGGTTTCACCGGGCTCTCCTTAAGAAGGCCGCTCGGGCGGTAGAAGAGCACGAGGATGATAAGGATGCCAAACAGGATGTATTGAACATTTATCGGGTCCACTGGAAGATGGACGTAGTCCTTTAAAATGGCGGCGCTTTTTTGGAAGATCTGTACTACGGCAGCGCCCAGTATCACTCCCAGGTTGTTGCCCGGCCCTCCAAGCATTACCATCATCCAGATGGTAAACGTAAGGAAAGGCAAAAATGATCCGGGTTCGATATGTGCGCTGTATTGTGCGAAGAGAGCGCCTCCGATACCGGCGATGGCGGAGCCCATGATGAAAACCTGGGATTTATAACGCTGGATATTTTTGCCGTAGGACTGCGCTGCCGTCTGGTCTTCTCTTATGGCGCGCATTATGCGCCCGTAGGGTGAATTCGCTACCAGTTGTGAGAAGATAAAGCAAATTCCCAGAAATGCGAAAGCCAATCCGATGTTGGCGATGCGGATGGCCATGAGGGTTTGAAAGTGAAATATCTGTGTGATAGAAATGCCGTTGTAGCCGCCGCCGATTCCCTGGTTCTGGATGATGGTTCTTAAAATCTCTCCCGAGGTTAAGGTAACAATCGCAAGGTAATCTTCCCTGAGGCGCAGTGCGGGAAGCGACACCAGGAAGCCGAAGGCAGCCGCAGATACAGCCGAGGCAACCATACAGACGCCGAAGTTCACGCCTGCTTGTGCGAGGATGGCATATGTGTAGGCGCCAACCATGAAGAAGGCGACTTTACCGAAATTGCTCAAACCCGTGAATCCGTATTCCAGGTTGAGGCTGATGGCAGCTATCGAATAGATGCCGATCATCACTACCATGTCCAGCAGATTCATCAGAAGGCCGTAGGTCATATTAGTTTCCCTTGAAAAGCCGTGTCAGGCCTTCAGGTTTTATCAGAAGCACTACTATCAGGATGACGAAGGATATGGCTGTGCGGTAATCGGAAGCCAGCCCGAATTGGGCAAGGATCACCACTCCGACGTTTTCAGCCAGTCCGATGATAAATGCGGCGGCGATGGCCCCGTAGAAACTCCCGATCCCGCCAAGGACGGTCACCGCGAACACAGATAGAAGGATATTCCAGCCCATGGTGGGGGAAAACGACGCTTTCATCCCGATAAATAAACCGGCCATGCCGGCCAGCCCTGCCGAAAGGAACCAGGTTGTCAGAAGGACTCTCCCGGTATTGATGCCTGAGGCCATGGCTAATTGAGGGTTACTCGCTGTTGCGCGTATGGCTCTTCCGATATTGGTCCTTGTGAGAAGCAGTTGCATGGAAACCCCTGCTACAAGAGCTGCCACAATCGGCAAAATCCATGGGATATATATCCGGAATGGGCCGATGTTTGACGCCTCTGGCCATGGAAGGGTGAATGACTGAGTGCCTCCCGGCCAAATTTCCATTATCACATATCTGATGATGAAACCGAGTGCCATGGACCCGATCATGAGGTGGATCAGGCTGGAACCACGGCGTAAAAGCGGGCCGAATATTATTTTATAACTCATCAGCCCGAGGCTGCCTGATACCAGAAACGCGCACAGGATGCACACCAATACCGTCAGGGGCAAGGGAAGGTGCAATAAATTAGCAATGAAGAAACCTGTGTATGCGCCGAGGGTCATGAACTCCGCGTGGGCAAAATTGGGGAATTTGGATAAGCCGTAGGTAAGGGTAAGCGCGACCGCTGAAAGCAGGTATACGCTTCCGGTTTGTATGGAAAACAATAAAATCTGTGCCCAGGGTGTATTTGCCATGTCAACCTAAACTAATAAATTTAATGGCGTCTAAACGGCGGATAAAAATCGTGGAAAATTATAACACAAAGCGGGTAGGCACATGCAACTGTATGTAAACATCGTCGGGCGGTTGCGGGGTTGTGATTTAAATCGTCTTGTGGAATACTTCCGTGAGATGAAATACGACCAGTTCAGGGAAGGTTCTCGATCGTCTCTCCCGATCGTGTTGGGTTTCATACCCGTTGGGATTGCTTTTGGGGTTCTGGCAGTCAAATCGGGGATGACCGCCTATGAAGCCGTAGCCATGAGCCTCATAGTTTATGCGGGGGCGAGCCAGTTCATCGCCGTTGGCATGCTGGCTGCTGGTGCAGCCTCTTTGCCTATTATCCTGACGACTTTTCTGGTAAATCTGCGTCATTTTTTGATGAGCTCTACGGTTTCATCCTATTTCAAACAAAAATCCTTTTTCGAGACCGCCGTGATCGCCGCGGAGTTGACTGACGAGTCATTCTCCGTAGCCATGGTGGATCCCGTTAAAATCATCGGGCGTCCGAGTTTTCTCTTTGGTTTGCAGGTTACTTCGCAACTGGCCTGGCTTTCCGGAACTGCTCTGGGAGCGATTTTCGGGCCTCTCCTCGACAGTTCATCGTACGGCATCCCATTCGCGCTCCCTGCGTTGTTTATCTGCCTGCTGGTTCTTCAGCTGAAAAATATGAGGCACGTGCTGGTCATGCTCGTAGCGGGTGTGCTTTCGGTCATTTTTAAGAACTTGCTCCCCGGTAACTGGAACCTGGTCATCGCTGCTTTGATGGCCTCGGGCGCGGGGATTTGGCTGGCGAGAAATGAAACTGACGAGGTTAATCAAGTCGAAGGGGTCGGGCCGGGATGAGATTAAGCATATTATTGCTGATATTCGGCATGGCTGCTGTTACATTTCTGCCTCGCTTCATTCCGCTTGCTCTTTTCACAAGGTGGTCGTTGCCGGAGGGTGTCAAGCGGGCATTACACTTCATGCCCACCGCGATAATGGCGGCCATCGTATTCCCGATATTGTTTTCCTCTTCCGAAGGGAAAATCAGTTTTGAACCGCGGTTGGTCCTCGCTTCAGTTCCCGTGTTTATTTTCTCGGTCAGGGCAAAAAATCTCTGGGGAGCGGTTGTGTTGGGGATGATTATGTACTGGGCCCTCGGGTTTCTTCTCAAGTGACTGGCAGGCTAGTGCCTTGTTTGGCGAAGATCTCAAGGAGCCTCGGCGGGGGCACGGCAAGGGGTTCTATTTTTTACTAAGCAGCCTTTCAGCTTTTTCGTCGTCGCTGGTTTTTAAGACCATCCTTGCAGTCCCGGGTTTCTGGTCGATAAATGCGTAAAAATAAACGATATTGATGCCGGCCTCAGCCAGCGGCAGGACTACGGCATTCAAAAGGCCGCTGGGTATGTCCGGGATTTCTGCGCTGAGCATGTTATCCGTGCGTTCGGTGAACCCGGATTTCTTGAGCGCCTTCGCCCCTTTCTCGGGGTCGTCCATTATCATCCGCACGATGCCAAAATCGGCATTTTCGCTGACCGACACTGCGCGCAGGTTCACGCTGGCGGTGTCGAGCGCCTGTAAAATCGCTTGTAACCGGCCCTCTTGATTTTCTGCGAATACTGATACCTGTTTGATTTTCATTTTTTACACCTCAAGATTCAGGTTTTAGGCAATTCGGAGCGGTCCACGACCCTCTTGGCCTTGCCCTCCGTGCGCGCCAGTTTTTTAGGTTCTACGAGTTTGATCCGGGCTTTTATGCCGAGCACGCTGTCCAATTCGCGTTGTAATGTTGTTTGCAGGGCTGACATCTTCGTCATTTCATCGGAGAATATGCCTTCCGAAACCTCTACCCAAACCTCAAGTTCGTCGGACGAAAAAGCGTTTTGACGGTCCACCACGATCATGTACTGCGGTTCTATCCCCTCCACGGTCAACAGGACGCTTTCTATCTGGGAAGGGAATACCGAGACACCCCGGACGCGTATCATGTCGTCGGAGCGTCCGGTGATGCGGGACATCCTCACCATCGTGCGGCCGCAGCCGCAGGTTTCTATATTCAGGCTGGTGAGGTCTTTTGTTCGGAAGCGCAGTATGGGCTGTGCTTCTTTATTGATGGTGGTGATGACCAGTTCTCCTTCCTGGCCGTAAGGCAATTGGAGGCCGGTTGATGGGTCAATGATTTCCACCAGGAAGTTGTCTTCCCATATGTGCATGCCGGTTTTATGGGGGCATTCAACAGCCACCCCGGGGCCGACGATTTCGGTGAGCCCGTAAATCCCGAGGGCGGTTATGCCGAGTTTGTTTTCGATGTCGATGCGCATGTTCTCCGACCACGGTTCTGCCCCCAGGATGCCCAGCCGGAGTGCCGTTTTCCTTATGTCGATCCCCATTTCAAGCGCGGTCTCATGCAGGATTAGAGCGTATGAAGGGGTGCATGAGATGGCCGTCGTTCCGAGGTCCTGCAGCAGCATCAATTGGCGTTTGGTGTTGCCGGTGGAAGCGGGGACGACGGTGGCTCCGAGCCTCTCTGCCCCGTAATGCAGGCCGAGTCCCCCGGTGAAAAGGCCGTAGCCGTAGGCATTTTGCAAAACGTCTTCGCGCGTCATCCCTGCGCAGGCGAGGGAACGGGCTATGAGTTCGGCCCAGACGTCTACGTCCTTCTGTGTATATGGTGCGATGACAGGTTTGCCGGTTGTGCCGGAGGAAGAATGCACGCGGACGATCTCGTCCCTCGGGACGCAGGTCAGCCCGAAAGGATAGTTGTCTCTGAAATCAAGCTTGCTTGTGAACGGCAGGCGCACCAGGTCCTTAAGGGTTTTTATATCTTCGGGAGCGACCCCGTTCTTTTTGAGCGCATTTTTATAAAACGGCACCCGTTCGTACACGTAGCTGACTGTTTTCTTAAGCCGCTCGAGTTGTAAGCCTTCCAGGTCAGGTCTGGCCATGGTTTCTGTCTGGGGGGTTCGGATCATGTTAATCTCCATTCGGAACGGGGCGTTTTAGATGCTGCAAATAGTAAATTAATCGGGACTGACTGCAGGTTCCCGCGCATGTATTTGTGAATATAGTAACAGGTAAACGGGGGCTGGACAAGAGGCTAGGTGCTGAAAGGTTTGGCGCAATATCTTATGATTTCGGCGAAGTTGTTGATTTTTGTCTGGTTGTTTGTTTCCATGATGCCGTCATAGGTCAGGCTGATCCAGGGTTTCTGGTGGTCCCGGGCGAACTTTTCCGCCATTGCCGCAACTATGCCTCCCGGCATGCAGCCGTGCGGCATCACCGAGATGACTCCGGCGAATCGCGGGTTATCCATCCACTCCAGCCCCGTGCCGATGCTTAATACCGCCTCGCTGCCGCATCTCGGGGACATGTAATGCCTGGTTCTCGTTAATACTTCTTCTATTGTGGGGTCGTTTCCGTCTCTGAGCGCATCTTCGACTGCAGCGTGCAGCTGTTCGTTGTCCATTTTGAGGATGCCGTGTTTGACGAAACTCGCGGGGATCTTTTTAAGACGTTTGAAACGCAGGTTGTCTTCCCGGTTGCGAAACGAAGTGTACTGCATCCATTCGCTCATCGGAGAAACGACAACTTCGAGCCCGGCCGCTTCGCAATCTTTCACTAAACCGCGGTTGCTGAAAATATTTGTCCGCAGGAAGATCTCTCCATTGATTCCGACCAGCGGTTTGCGCGGGAGTGAATCGTTTCTGGCCCGCGAAAATGCCCCCGCTGCTTGCTTGAGAATGGGTTTGAAAGGTTTTTTTGAACGGGCGGCGGTTACCAGCAGTTGCAGGTATTCGTTGAACAGTCCCTCTGCCGACCCTCTTTCTTTTTCGTAAGGGCGGGAACGCCAAAGGAGCCTTTCCAGCCAGTCGACTGCAAAAACGCCCCCCAGGCCGTACCGCAGCAGCCCGGGTCCGAAGTTGATGTCCCGGTATGCGTTGTTCGAAATGGTGGTGTGCACTCTGGCATCGTATCCAAGCTCCCTGAGGGCTTTATCCTGCTCAAGCGCATATTTTCCCAGTCGGCATGGCCCGTAGGAACCCGCCATGAGCAATTGCACATCGGGGGCGGCCAGAGGGTTGGATTGAAAGAATTTAAGGTAGTCACCCAGGGTGACCCTGTAGGGTAAACACTCAGTTCCGGTGGTGACCCGGTTCGCAAGCAGCAGGTTCTGTTCGTCGGGTTCCGGAAGAACGGTAACACTGCACCCTGCCGATTGCATGACCGCCCCGGCGATATCGATAAAAGGCGCCATCCTCGGTATTACGAATGTCGTGTCTACATTATTAATAGGGGCGCTGGAGCGGCGTATCGCAGCAGGTGAGGGGATTTCTGCGCCTTCCGTCATGTTGTAACTGCATATGGTATCGACGAACGCCTCTAGTCGCGTCACAAGCCCGGCTTCGGCGGCATGTTCGTCTATTTCGAGTTGGCCCATGGGCTTTCCACCCATAATGTCCTCAAGCAGCGGGATGATAAAGGAGTTGGGCCCGCAGCCGAAGTTGGTCAGGGCGAGTCCGAACAGATTGGTCTCTCGGGCGATGATGGCTGCAGCCGATATCAGTTTGCCTTCATATGACCAGTAAGGACGGTCCGAATAATCGGTGGGATTGATTTTGCCGAGAGGCAGCAGGTCCATCGGGATGGGGACGACTCCCAACCCTGCCAAAGTCTCGGCGATTCCGAGGTTGGCCCCCGAGTCCTGCGCCATATAGGAGCGGGAGAGTATGACTACCCCCTGTTTCCCGCTTTCGCGGATTTGTTGCAATACCTGTTCGCCAAGTCGCGCCCTCTCCTCGTAGAATTTATTCTGGGTTGCCAGCCCTGCGAGGGCGGCCTTCCTCCCGGATCTTCGGCTGAAACCCATGTCCTCTGCGGCCTTCGTCAGGTTGCGGATAACTTCCTCGTCTCCGAGGCTGAAATCCAGTACAGGGGATATCAGTCTCGCGCCGAGTCCGAGCACCTCTCGCACGATGAAAGGTGCGGCCTGGACCAGTGGGCATGTGTATTTCTGATTTTCATCACCTTCTTTTAAATCAAGGCGGATGGCGGAAGGGTAGATGACATAATCAGTTTTACCGGTGAGGTTGTCGATGTGGCCGTGCATGAGTTTGATTGGGAAGCAGCTGTCGCTGTAAGACAGTTCCGAGGCTCTTTCGATGACTCTGGACGTAGTTTTGCCGGAAATCAGGATGCGGGTCACGAGTGAGTTAAGGAAACCCACCAGCAGAGGGGCGAAGTCGTAAGTGAGGAGGGCGCGGGGTATCCCGACTGAAGGGCCTTTCCCGCCTCCTTCCTTGTAGTCCTTGAAGAGCAATTTTTCACGTTCGTCGAATGCTGTGACCTGTTTCTTCATCCCGCTTCGGCTGTCGTACCGGTCGCATCGGCTTCCGTAATAAGTCGGTTCAGATGTCTCAAGAGACATGCGTGTTATTGTGCAGTTGTTATCGCAAGATTGGCAGATGAAGGTAGAGAGGTCGCAATTCTGGTTGGCGACCTGTTCAAATCCCTTAAAATTGCTCGTCTTTCCGGAGGTATTTTCCTTTGCCATGAGTGCGGCGCCGATAGCTCCTGAAACCTCACAATGTTCCGGGACTGTGATTACCCTTTCACCAAGTTGTTCGCGGAAGGCCGAAACTATAGCGTCGTTATAAAAGACGGCTCCGGTGAGAATGACTCGCTCGCCGAGTTTCCGGTGGCCGACCACTTTGGAGAGGTAGTTTTTAGCGATGGAATTAGCCAGGCTCGCGGTAATGACTTCGATAGATACCCCTTCTTGCTGGGCCATCGCGACTGATTGGCCCATGAAAGCCGCGCATCTGGTTCCGAGGTCGATGGTATAGGGAGCTTTGAAAGCCAGGCGCGCGAACTCACCGTCGGTGACTTTGACTCCTAGCATTTCTGCGAGTTCATCGATAAAGCTGCCGGTGCCTGCTGCGCAGGATTTGTTCATCTGGTAATCCACCACGATGCCCTTGCGTTTGATGACCAGCTTGGAGTCTTGCCCGCCGATCTCGATGATATCTGCCAGCGGATCTATTTCGGCGGCTCCCCGTGTCTGGGCAGTTATCTCGTTCTTGACCAGGTCGGCCCCGATTAAGGTCCCGACCAGGTAGCGGCCTGACCCCGTCACTCCTGCACCGGCTATCTTTACTGATCCGGCGTTTGCCTTTAACAGGTTATTGAAGAGTTGTCGGATTGCCTCTACCGGCCGGCCGGACGTCATGATGTAGTTTTTAGCCAGAACGTTGCCTGTTTCGTCCAGGATGACCGCTTTGGTGCTGGTTGATCCCACGTCTACGCCGAGATACCCGGTAACAGGTGCGGGTATGATAAGCTCATTCCGTGGATTTCGGCAGGCCGTCCCTGCCAGCCTCGGAGACTGGAAAGATTTTTGACTGTCTGAGTGGTTCAAGGGGAAGGCAAAATCGGATTTAATACCTCGTGACAATAATGCCGCGCCGAACGCTTCTGTAAAGACTGCATCTTTGGGAACGGTTACCTTCATCGGATGTCCGTTTCTTTCTGAAATTGCCTCGCTAAGGGCTTCAACTATTGCAGGCGCAGCAGAAAGGCCGCCCACCAGGTAAACAGGCTCGTCGAAAGCTCCTCCGTTCAGCGACGAGACCATCCGGGCCACAGATTCACAGAGGGCGTACAGCATAGATGGCAGAGATACGCCCTTCTGCTGCAAGTGGATTAAATCGCTTTTGGCGAATACGCTGCACCGTGCAGCGATCCGCGGGGCCGCCCCTTGATGCTCTAGGGCCAACCTCGAAAAGTCTTCCAGGCTGATTCCGAGACGGTAGGCTTGTTGTTCGAGAAAACGTCCCGTGCCCGCCGCGCAAAGGGGGTTGGTGACCACTTTCCATGGTTTTTTCAATCCATCTTCCAACCGGATGATGAGGGTGCTGTGTCCCCCAAGTTGAATTATGGTCCTGGCTTCCGGGTGATACTCCAGCAAACCGGCTGCCACGGCCAGCGGCGATGTATAAAGCCCCGGCTTAAAATGTGGGGGGATGATCGATCGGCCTGAGCCGGAAACACCCAGGCCGGTTATCCCCTCAAGGTTGCTTATTTTCCCGGTTGCCTCGTTAACGGCAGCGGTCGCATCCGTGATTACGCGTACGTTTTCTTTCCGGATCAAAGCTCCGGAATCGTCGATTAGGCAGGCTTTTACACTGGAAGAGCCGATGTCCAGTCCGAGGAATTGATTCATGTAGCGTACATTCAATCATATATATGGTAGAGGGTGCAAGGGATTTTGGGAAATCCCTTACCGGAGAACCCTTCCAGACAATGTGTAATATTTTATACACTATTGAGTGCTTGTAGGGAACATCCTACAAAGTTATCAGAAAAATACTGATATACAACGCACTCCTTTAAGACTACACTGGACATTTAGTGTTGATGGTTATATATTTGTGTATGTTGCCGCAAAGTTATCATGTTGAAGATTTTACAATAGATAGTAAATAGTTGGAATTGTGGGTGGGTAGAATCGGGATTTATTTTGTCGATAGAAAGTATCGAGTTGCAATACGATTGTTTTCCGCAGAAGGATAATAGTAAAAGGCGCAAGATTGGGTTCTTGGACCTTAAATAGTGTAATAATCCGGTTTGAAGGTATGCTGGGGGACACCAGGGTGACTGGGTGGAGCCAACTCCGTCTTCAATTGATAACCTCCTCCTCCCGTGTGCGGTTCCCTGGACGTAATCGGGCTTAGTGGCAACCTTCAAACAACATATTAATAGTTGAATATCTGATTCTTCGTTACGGAATGTTCGCTGGAACAATTCCCCGAAGATGAATTAACGAATAAAAGATTCTATGTAAGGAGGGAATAGGAAGAAAAATAAAATAATCGGTCCCTGTAATTAATATTTTTTATAGGAGGCTATCAACAAAACATGTCAGAAGAGGAAAAGACTAACAAATCCGGGATTTCTAGAAGAGAATTCCTGAAAGATGCCGGAATGGTTGTCGGCGGAGTGACCGTTGGTTCGCTGGCTTTTGCTAATGCTTGTTCCAAGACGACCACTTCGACGATTACTTCCACCCAGACAAAAACCGTTACCCCGGCCCCTAGCACCATCACCATCACCAACACCGCCGGTGTTTACACCGACCCCGTGGACGGGCAGACCTTCTCGTCGCTCGACGCGATGAAAGCCCACTTCAACACCGTGCATCCTAATGGGGACGCGGCCATCGTTTCTTTCACCGTCAACGGTACAGTACAGGCTTTCCAGGTCAAACCCTACTGGTCTCTGGCTCGCGTACTGCGCGAAGGCCTCGGCCTGTTTGCCTTGAAAGAAGGCTGCAACTACGGCGAGTGCGGTTCATGCACTGTTAATGTGAATGGCACCGCGATTTTTGCTTGCATGATGCTTGCCTGCGAGATGGAAGGCGCAACGGTACTGACCGTCGAGGGCCTTTCCCCGTCGGGCACGCTCAGCCCTGTACAGCAGAAGTTTTTCGACACCGAGGCTTTCGGGTGCGGTATCTGCACTCCTGGTTTCGTGATGGCGGCTAACGCGCTTTACAAAGCTACTCCTAAGCCGACTCTTGCACAGGTACAGCAGGCGCTGTCCGGTCATATTTGCATGTGCAGTAACCTCACCAGGACGGTTAATGCTCTAGTAGGGGGTGTTTAAAAATGTCACTCGTAGCACCGTATACAGTAGTTAACGATCCTAAACTCCATGATCCCATGGCCGCCATGATCGTCACCGGGCGCCTCGATTTCCCGGATGATCGTCTGGCCGGCAGAAAACTCTGGGCCGCGGTCAAGACCTCGACCAACGCTCATGGTTCCATCCTCGCCGACGCTGGTACTATTACCGCCGTTACCGTCGGCAACGCTGGTAGCGCTTACACCTCTGCCCCCACCGTCACCTTCACCGGCGGCGGCGGCACAGGCGCTTCAGCGACTGCCACTCTCAGCGCGACCGGTACGATTTCCGGTATCACGCTCAATAACGCTGGCAGCGGCTACACCTCCGCTCCCACCGTCACCCTGACCGGCGGTGCCGGCACTGGCGCCACCGCTACGGTTGCCTTTACGATGGGCAAACTCCACATCGATACCGCCGCAGCCCTGGCGTTCCCGGGGGTCCGCGGTGTCTTCCATGCCGGTTCCTTCCCTGCCGGTAGTTCGGCGGCGGGCGCCTTTGCCACCAGCTGGACCAACTACGGCGTGGTCATCGCGTCCGTTGTGGCCGATGACTGGGAAACCGCCCGCTGGGCTTGCAACCTGATCACTGTGACCTACAATGCTCCTTTGGCGGTGGTTTTCGATGCCGATGCGGCTTTGAGCACCAGTTCGCCCCTCTCCGGCCGCCAGGCGACCAGCAACGTTACTACCAGCACCCAGACGCGCCTTGATGCCGCAGGGAATGGCGCTGCCTACGGTCTCGCCCATTGCGACAAGACCATGCAGTTCACTACCGACTGGACCCCGACCCAGCAGCACAATCCCATCCATCCCAAAACGGGCCTCGCCTATTTCACGGGCGACCCCGGATCACAAACTGTTCAGGGCACCGGCGACTGCTACGGTTTTAGCGTAACTCAGAACGCCATGAGCCATCTCAACAGCTTATACTCTTCCGTCAACATGCCTCAGCAGCAGACCCACTATTCAGCTCATGCCTGCGGCGGCGGTTTCGGTGACGGAGAAAGCACCGTTCAGATGTCCATGGCGGCCGTTTTGTCCCAGGCCCTGGGCGGCGCTCCGGTCGTGCTGAAACTTTCCCGCAAGGATCACAACCACATCGGCGGGCGCCAGTACGATACCAAAGGCGTATTCAACATCGGGTACAACAAGGACGGCACGATTGTCGCCTGGCAGGGCGGATGGTACGGCAACGGCGGCGGCGCCAGCGGTATGTGGTACGGCCCCAGGACCACCTACAAGATCCCGTATATTGATTGGACCGCATACAATATCTATACCAATACTCCCGCCCGTAACTCTTGGCGCGACGTGGCCGACATCGAAGGCGGAGGGGCGTTTGAGCGCTGCTTCGACCTGATTGCGGCCGACCTTAACATGGATCCCTATGCTCTGCGGCAGAAGAACCTGATGGGCGTACTCGATCATGACCAGGACGGAACTAAATTGATCTGGAGCGACAAGTGCGTCAATGACTGTTTAGCCCAGGCCTACTCGGCCAGCGGCTATGCCACCAAATGGCATGCCCCCAATACCAAGACCCTGCCTGACGGTAGGAAACACGGTATCGCCATCGGCGGTCGCCAGGACTCTCATGGTGGTATGAGCGGCGGCGGCCGTTACGGTCATATCATGATGGGCGGCACCCACACCAACGGCAGCGTCGAGATGTACATGGGAGGTTCCAGGGCCTCGATGGGCCCCCAGGCCGCCATGATGGTCGTCGTCGCCGAAGTTCTCGGGTTGCCCTACAGCGCAGTCAGGCTGGCTGAATGGGGTAACGGCGATATCACCCTTGCCGACGGCATGCAGAACGGTTCGAGCCACACCCCCGGCGCCGGCTCAGCTTTCTACATGGCTGCCCTCGATATGCGCACGCGCATCTTCAACCGCGCTTGCGGTCTCGCTCCTTTGAATGCGGTTGTTCCCGCTGGTGTTACCCAGGCTAAAGCCACCGCCGTACTCTCCACCGTTTTCCCGGGCGGTACTATCGCCAGCTTCACTATCACTAACGGCGGTTCCGGTTATACCGGTGTTCCCGCGGTAACCATCTCCGGCGGCGGCGGCACCTCAGCCTCTGCGACTGCTCATGTCACCAACGGTGTTGTCGATTCCATTGTTGTAACGAACGCTGGCTCCGGCTTCACCACGGTACCCACGGTTGTCATTTCCGCTGTTACCCCAGACCTACTTGACGCGGCTAACGGCAGCATCTTCCTGAAGAGCGACCCCACCAAGACTGTTACGCATGCCACCTGTACCAGCGGCTGGGATCCCCAGATCTCCGTCGCCCAGGGTTGGGGTTCTTATCTCAGGACTGCCGCAGTGGGGGATGCCCCCATCGGTTCTGCCTGCAACAGCACCGGCGGTGCCGCTGCCTGCATCGAGGTAGCGGTCGACACTAACACCGGCGAAGTGGAGATTCTCGGCTACTGGAACGCCACTTCCACCGGTACCACTCTCTTCAAACCGGGTGTGCAGAAAGAAATGATGTCCGGCAACGAAGCAGGCATAGGCCAATGGCTCTTCTACGGCGACGTCTACGATCCTACCACCGCCGCCGTTCTTCAGATGTCGCATGGCTGTTTCAGCCATCCGACCGCTATGGACCTCTATCCCACTGCTAACACTTACATTGAAGTCCAGCACAATAGCCCTTCGGGTCCGCTGGGGTGCCATGGTATGGCAGAACCGGCTTCTGGCGAAGGTAACGTCATCTGGCAGGCTATCTACAATGCCATCGGCGTTTTCCCTGACCATAATCACGGAGCCGGCAGCCCGAACGTAATTCTCAAGGCTCTCGGTAAGGCCACCTAGGAGGATATGCAAAATGAATCTGTTTACGCACGTTAACGCAACAACCATAGCCGAGGCCACTACGGCCACCGCGAAAGCTGGGACTGCGCCTATCGCCGGCGGCTCGGATCTCCTTACATACCTGAGGACCATGTGTTCTCCTAACGCTCCCACGAACCTGGTAAACCTGAAGACCGTCGTTCCCTCGATGGCCTATATCAAGGAAGAAGGCGGATTCCTGAAAGTCGGGGCCTTGACCACTCTGACCGCTATCGCTGCCGATTCGACGACTCTGGCCAAATACACTGCCCTGGCACAGGCAGCCCTTTCGGTCGCCAGCCCCGAACTCCGCAATCAGGGCACCATCGGCGGCAATATCTGCCAGAAGCCTCGCTGCCAGTACTACAGGTTCGACAACGACGATTTCAAATGCCTGCGCAAGGACCCTGCCGGCGTTTGTTTCGCCCTGACTGGTGTTAATACCTATCACTCAGTCTTCGGAACCGTCAACGGCTGCGTGGCGGCCCTGCCTTCGGACATTGCTCCTGTATTGGTGGCGATGAATGCTAACATCGTGACCACAGTAAAAACCTGGAAAGCCGCTGATTTCTTCGTAGTCCCCAACGTAGCGGATGCTCGAAGAGAACAGATCAATGCCCTCGCCGCAGGGGAAATCGTGACTGAAATCCAGATCCCCACCCCCGCAGCGGGCAGCAAGAGCGCCTACATGAAGTGGTCTTTCCGTAAATCGATCGACTTCCCGCTGGTCTCCGCCGCTGTCTTGACGACAGTCGCCGGCGGCAGTGTCACCGCCGCCAGCGTCGTTCTTGGTGCCGTATATGGCCAACCCAGGGTAGCCACTTCTGCCCAGACAGCCTTGGTCGGACAGGCTATTAACGCCACCTCCGCCACTGCTGCAGGCACCGCGGCCGCCACCGGAACCACGGTCCTCCCGACTCCCGGCGGAACTAACAGCAACAGCTATAAGGTCCAGATCATCAAGGTCATGGTACAGAAAGCTGTGCTGGCTACCGCCTAGCACTGAATCCGTCCTTTAAACGGCAAGAGAACCCCGAGGATTTCCTCGGGGTTCTCTTTGTAAACAAACTGGGAGTCGTGTAATTTACTATATCTCCGATTAGTGCTATAAATAAGGAACCATGTATACAAATTCCCCGAGAGACCCAGGTCACAGCATATTGCCCCGAATCAGAGTAATATACATTTATACGATTTGAAGAGAAGACGATATGTTAAAAAATAATTTCAAAGTTCAAAAGAAATATCTGGCATTCGGGATTATCGTTCCCATGCTTCTGGCAACTGCTTTTATCAAAGTGCCATGTCCCGTATGTGAAGGGACAGGGAATATCTCATCGACCGGTATGGAAAATGTGTCCATCGTTGCAAGCTCTTTCACCTTGAAGACTACAGGCGATGTTCACGGTTGCGTCGAATACAGGGCGTATGTTTACGATGTAGTGCTTACGCTCAAGAATGCCAGCTTTGACCCCAACATCCCCGATAAGGATGCAGTGGGCTATGTGATGCTTGGTTTGGTAGATAATAAAGACAGTAAATTACTGGCAACCCAGTATTCCGTGGTGGTGGTTCCCAAAAATGCGCAAAATACGGTTGCTTTTACAACCACCTTCACAACTTCTCTGGATAGTCCGGCAGCTACGAACGTTACCGCTGAACCTGTACTCCTGAAGAAAGCCTGCCCTGTATGCGGGGGAAGCGGGAGGATATCGTTGAATCGCCTTCCCCTTGTGAATCTTATGAATAAGAGTTTCACTGCTGGCCAGCAGATAGAACTTCCTAACCTGTCTCCTATCGGCGCTGACAGCCCGTGGGATACCAGCAACCCGCTCGATACCTAAACCGCGGTTGGCACCAGCCCGTTACGAAGTAAATAACAAGTCTCCGGAAGTCTTTAGTTGAATCTGTCGGAGACTTGTTATCTAGCCGTATTTTTAGTAAAATGCGGCTTAACCATGCAGGCTTTTTCAAGCCTGTTTTGATGTTTGGAAAACCGGAGGTCAAAATGGCCAATTGGCAGGCAAGATACGAAACACTGAAACGCTATATAGCGGACCATCCCACTATCGAGATTACCGCCAATAGCACCTCTATTCCCGGGGATGTAAGGCCTGGGTTCTATGCGATATTTGATGATATCCTCGCCGAATATGTCAGAGAATTATATGCCCCGCAGCTCAGTGAAGCGTCTCTCGCGATTTCCAAATTATCCGAAGCGAAAACAAGGCTTGCCTCCCTTGTTGGCTTGAAAATAGAGGTAAACCCTAATCTTGGGTTTTTCCTGGCGGACCCGGTTGCCGGGCTTACACGAAGCACGTTCACGCTCCTCTTAAGCCTTGTCCGGAATAACATCACCGTCGAGGATTTCGAGCGGGAATCCGATAAGATTATTCAGGATTCGTATCCCGGGTTCATGCGGGAGATTTACCTACAATGGAGCACTCTTTCGCTGATAACCTTGCTGGGCCCGGACCAGGTCTATAGTGTTCCCGTGCCGGATGAAACTAATGACTCGCATTATACCGAGTCTGAGTTGAGACCCGGAAACTTTGAAGATATCCCCCAGGTGGTTCCTGCCGAAAAGATGATGCTTTACGGCAGTCACTATGTGGCTGAGATCGCGCCGAAGCTTGTTTTCCATTCCAACCGGCTTAATAAATATGTCGCTATACGGACCGATTACCACAAGGTTTTTTGTTTAGTAAGAAAATTGCATGAGATTATCAAAGGGTTGGAGTGGTACCAGCTTAAAGATATCGTCAATAAATTCGGCGTATTCAACCTTTGGCCCGACATCGGGCTCTACCTGGATGATAATCCGGAGCAGTTGCGCATCCTGATGACTTACACTGAGGCTTTGCGCCCGGATATGGTCCTGGACGTTTGGAACAGCGATGGGCAGGATGTCGAAAACGGGTTGGAGATGGCTCGGCGGCATTGCAACATTTTACTTCCCAGGAAGGAGATGTTTGTTATCAGCCGTGCGTCGGTTCTCAAGAAGAAAACCGCGGGAGCCGCGCCCCTCGACGCTTCAAACAGCGAAGATCTATCTGGGGAACCACAACTAGATATAAGGGTGCTTGAGGTCGGGTACGACGCGAGCGGTTTAGAACCTGTTGTCGCCTGTTTGGCAAAAGCAGAGGCCCTCGAATAGGGGGTTCCCTTGGGACGCCATCTTGCCTGTCCGCGTTAAACCATGACAAACGGCCTTATCAACTCTGGTAGAGCGCCGCTTTAACTCCGGGTTTCAGATCGACGCAGGCATTGATAAGTTCTTTCCCGGCAGGACAGGCAATGATGATTATCCAGGGTGATTCTTTCGTATAAGAAACCGGGTATTCTACGCAAACGCCCGGCTTGGACAGGTGGATGGTGCACCGCCTTTCAACCAGGAACCGGCAAGGTGCTTCCATTATTAGCAAACCGTCGCCCGCTTCGGTCATCGTACGGCGTTCTTTTTTAGGTATCCTCATGGCGTCGCGTTTGCTGAGGTTGATCGCGGGGTAATGCGTGCCGTCACAGCACCCGAGGCATCCCTGGCACTTGGTATTCGCTATCAGCCATCTCACATTTTGGGAGCTCCATTCAAGGCCCTGGAGCTGGTAGGCTGCCCAATCTTGTATATCGATCGTCATGAAACACCAACCAATTTCTTATTAATGTATTAAGGAATTTTCATTCCCGTTTTAATCATTACAAACGCCTGGGCGTAATGTGTGAAGTATATCACGGGACCATCACTGACCGGTACAGATTGTTATCCGAACGCGATGGGTTGGAATGATCACTTAGGGAGTTACCACGATTACACCTATCTCTGTGGCGTTATAAGGCGAGACGGTGAAAGCGAAAACTCCCGGCGTATCGAAGACGTAACTCCATGAAAGTCCGAGTGGAGAGGTTATCCCGAAAAACAGTTCATCTACGCTCTCGATGAAGAACGGTTTGTTATCCACATTGACAAAGGTTACCAGTGTCCCTGCTTTGATGAACAGAAGGTTGGGGCGTAATTCATAAGCGTCCATGTAGAATGAGTTTTCGGGCTGTCCGGGGTCGGGGGGGTTGTAGGCCTCTCCTAAAATCGGGTAG
>Ga0118677_10000406_pt1 | contig 94171 bp, 72 predicted proteins | sample AliMusrvi5mmetaG_FD_86154 | JGI IMG/M metagenome (GOLD analysis project Ga0118677, IMG submission 86154) | reverse complement strand
CTGGAGATGCTTCGCAGAACCATCGAGGCGTCGAAAGGCGGCATTGATTTTCTATGGATCGGGGAAGATTTGGGGACGCAGATCGGGCCGCTGATCTCGCCGGAGACGTTTCACAAGCACATCAAGCCGCGGCATAAGCCGTTTTTTGATTTGGCGCGGGAGCACAAGCTGCCAGTGATGATCCACACGTGCGGGTCGAGCAGTTGGACGTATGATGAGTACATTGAGATGGGATTGACGGCGGCGGACACGCTGCAGCCGGAGGCCAGGGACATGGCGCCAGCGTACCTGAAGAAGCGGTTCGGCGACCGGCTGGCGTTCCACGGGTGCATCTCCACGGCGGGGCCGGTGGCGACGGGCACGGTGGAGGAGACCATCGCGTACTGCCGGCGGACGCTGGAGATCATGATGCCCGGCGGCGGGTATTGCTTTGCGCCGACGCATGCGCTGCAGGATAACTCGCCGACGGAGAATGTCGTGGCGATGTATGAGACGGCGCATAAGTACGGTTATTACTGAGGCGGGGGCGGAGTTAATTGAGTTAATTGAGTCAAATGAGTTAATTGGGGTGCGCGAGAATGCGGCTGTCTTGCTGACTCAGAGTGCGGCAGCCGGCTTGGTACGATTCCTTTCCCCCCTCCCGGAGGTTCAGCATGGGCGTGTCGCCGATTACTTTGGAATCCATTCGCAGCGCCCGGGAACGCCTGGGCGATGCGATTTACCATTCGCCGTGCCCGTATTCGCTGTCGCTGTCGCGGCTGTGCGGGTGCCAGATTTTCTGCAAGCTCGACCATCTGCAGATGACGGGGTCGTTTAAGGAACGCGGGGCGCGGAACAAGCTGATGCTGCTCACCGCGGCGCAGCGACTGGGCGACCCGCACCATGTCGGCGGCAGAGAGATCGCCGGAGACGGTCACCGTGTTGCCGCCGTTCGTGACCCACAGATGCGGCAGGACGCTGGGATCGACGACGATGTGGGCCGTCTCGCCGGCGAACGGCCCGGAGCTCAGGCGCACGTCGCGCGTGCGGGACTTGAGGTAGCGCCACGCCGGCCCGTAGAGCTGCACGAAGGGGTCGTCGAAATGGCCCTTGTACGTGTTCCCTCCCGTCGAGTACGACCCACTGACGGTGTCGGCAGCGAGGCTGGAGGAGACGTACACGACGTCGAAACCGCGGCGATAGGCGAGTGACACCGAGGCGGAGTCCGGCTCGGGCTGCCAGTCGCCGCCGGCGGGCTTCCACGTGGGGAGCGCGAGGTAGGTCGACGACGCAAGGCGGAATCCCGACGGCACCCACGCGGGGAACGCGGGCTGCCAGCCGATGGTCGTGCCCAGCAGGTGAGCATCCTGATAGTCGATGGCGCGGTAGCCTTGCGTCGATGGGCCTCCGAAGTCCTGCAGCCCCCCAATGACCATGGCGTGGGCAGGCACTCTCAAAGTGAAGGTGCCCGGCCTGACCTCGCCCCCCACGACGAGGTCCTCGAACCTCAGCTCGAGCGCGATGCGATGCGGTCGAGAGTCCATCCAGATCGACATCCACCTGTACGAGATGGGGAGCCGCGTCGCCTTGTCGATGACGAGCGTGACCGGCAAGCTCGCGGGGACTGGCGCGTTGCCGGGCGCGAGCTGCGTCGTGGAGATCAGCCACGCAGGCCGGCCGTCGACGATGGTGTCACGGACCGACGCCGAGGACACCGATCCGTCGACGAGGAGCTGCAACATGTTCGCGCGCAACCGCGCAAGCGGCAGTTCTTCGTCGAGGGGGCTGCCGGCGGGAAAGTCGGACGCATTGTCGGGAGGGCCGGCGGCGAGATTGCGGATGATGACCGCCTGGTCGCTGAAGGTGAAGCGCCTCACCTTGCCGTTTCTGTCCGATACGGCACGCTGCGGCTTGGAGAAGTGCCAGACGCGCGTCTCCACGCGAGCCGAGGCGTCGTAGACGGCTCGGTAGGTGCTGCCGGGAATGGAGTCCGCGATGGGTCCGCCTCCGCCGTTGCGCGTGCCCCGTCCCTGGACGGCGATGCTGCCGTCGTCGCTCATGACGAACTTCTCCCGCACGCCCACCTGGAAACGGCCGTCCCGAACCGTTCCGGACAGCACCAAGCCACGCAGGGAGCGCCCGGAGCCGGTCGCGGCGAGCGCGCTCCGGATGATCTGCGCCGCCGTCGCGGGCTCGGGTCCCACGCCGTTCCTTACGGCCCCGCGGCCCGGGCCGAACAGCGCCAGCCCCAGCACGATCGCGGCGGCCGCGGCGGCCGTGACGAGCAGCCACCGCCGCCGGCGCGCGGACCACGGCCGCAACGGGCGGTCGGTCGCGCCGACGCCGGCCGCTGCGCGCTCGGCGTCGGCGACCTCGAGCCGGCGCCCGAGGTCGGCCATGAACTCGTCGTCGCGGGGCGGGACGGGCAGAGCGTTGATGGCGTCGCCGAGCTGCAGGTCGCGGTCGTCGCTCATGACGCCTCCGTCCCATCTTCCGAGGTCGTCGGCTCCTCGCGAGGGACGAGAGCGCGACGCAGCTTCGCGCGTGCGCTCGTCACCCGCGAAGCCACCGTGCCCTGCGCTACTCCGAGGATCTCGCCCGTCTGCCTGTAGCCCATACCGAACGCGTCGACCAGGACCACTGCCGCCCGCTGTTCGGGCGGCAGCGAACGAAGAAGCGCCGCGAGGTCGAGCGTGGAGGCGACGGTGTCGCCCGGATCGCGACCGGCCTCGTCGCGCCCGGCCTGGTCAGGCTCTGCTTGCGCGTCCGCACCCCGGCCGGCCGGTCGGGGCCGGCGCCCGCTGCTGCGCAGATGGTTCAGGCAGGTCGTGTAGACGATGCGATGCAGCCAGGTCCCGATCTCGGACTCGCCGCGGAAGCCAGACAGCCCGACATACGCCTTCACATACGCGTCCTGCAGGGCATCACGAGTCGCCTCGGGGTCGCCGAGGAGATGGAATGCGAGGGCACGGAGCCGGTCGTCGTAGTGGGACACGAGCACGGTGAACGCGCGATGGTCGCCGCGTCGCGCCTGTGCGATCACCGTCTCGGCGACCTCGCTGCCGGGCCTTGCGCCGTCCGCTTGGTCAAGCGGTGTATCCAAGCCTCCCGCCTCGGCCACGTGCATCGTTGCCATGCCGCCCGGCGCTGCCGACCCCACTGCGAATGCGAGCATCATGCAGTGTTTGACACCGCAGGCTCGCCCATCTTATCGGTGCGGCGGATTCCCCACGATCGCGGCGTAGGCCTCAGGGTCGGTCGCGCCCTCCGTCGAGAAGACCAGCACGTTCGTGTCCGGGCCGATGTCGAACCGCGTCCGCGGCTCGGCGAACTCGAGAGCCTCGCAAAGTGCGAGCAACCCGCCGAGGCCTGAGGCGCCGCTCTCGCCCGACTCGATGCCGGCCTCCGCCAGCAGGCGCATCGCCCGCCGGGCGCGGTCGTCGTCGACCGTGATGCAGAGCTGGAACGTGGCCTGCAGCACGGGCCAGGCGATCATCGACAGCGTGCCGCAGTTGAGGCCGGCCATGATGGAGCGATGCGGGCCCGGGACGGTGACGATCCTGCCGGCCGCCAGCGACTCGAGCATGCAGGCGGCATCGTCGGGCTCGACCGAGACGAGGATGGGGCCATGGCCGTCGCTCCCGTCGCCGTAGTGCGCACCGACCGCGGCGGCGAGCGCTCCCACGCCGTTCTGCACGAGGACGAGGTCTGGTCGCGGCGCGCCGAGCGCAGCGAGCTGCGCGTCGATCTCGTGCATGATGGTGGCGTAGCCGCCGATCACGGCCCTGGGCGTGCTCTCGTAGCCGGGCCAGGACGTGTCGCTCACGATGAGGCAGCGCGGGCCTGCGTCCTGCGCCGCCCGCGCGACGGCGTCGTCATAGGGTCCGTCCACGACCTCCAGCCGTGCCCCTTCGGCCCGGATCGCGTCGATGCGCGCCGGCACCGTGCCCTTGGGCACGTAGATCGTGGCGTCGAGCCCGAGCAGCGCCGCCACATGCGCCACCGCCCGCCCGTGGTTTCCGTCTGTGGCCGTGACGAGCTTAAGCGGACGAAGAGACTGCGCGCGCTCGACGAGGGCCGCGAAGGTGTCTGCCGGAGGAAGGCCGAGGAGCTCAGAGACCGCGCAGTTCACCGCCCAAGACGCCCCGATGATCTTGAACGCCGGCAAGCCGAAGCAGCGCGACTGGTCTTTGACGATCAGCGATGCGACGCCCAGCTGGTCCGCCAGGTCGGGAGCGCCGACGAGCGGCGTCGGCTCGTAGCCCGGCATGCTCCGGTGGAAAGCCACGGAGTCGGGCGCGGCCTGAGCGGGCGCGGCCTGAGCCGGTGGAAGCTGAGCGGCCGCAGCCGAGTCCGCCGGCTCGCCGGAACCTCGCGTGGACGGCACGGGGGCACCTGGCGCCGCAGGCTCCTGTGCGCCTTGCGCCGCCTCGTTCACGAAGTACCGGTTCACGGCCGCACCTCTCCGCAGAACTCCCTGGCGGCGGCCTCGAGCACAGCCGCGGTGGTCGCCACCGACGCGAGGTCCACCCACTCGTCGGCGGTGTGCTCCCCGTGGCCGACGGGGCCGAACGTCACGCACGGGATACCGGCCTCGACCAGGAGGCCGGAATCACCCCAGGCGATGTCGCCGCGGACGATCGGGGGGCGGCCGAGCTCGCGGGCGGCGGCCGAGACCATTGCGGCGGCGACCGGCTCGTCGGCGCTCTGCGCCAGCGGCTCCCGGGCCACGATCGTGCGCAGCTCGCCGTCGAAACGGACGTCCGCGGCACGCGCGGCGGCAAGGATGCTCTCCATCTCGGCCTGCGCCTGTGCCACGGTCTCGCCGGCGATCAGGCAGCGCTCGACGCCGAGGACGCAGCGCGCCGGATAGACCGGCAGCTGGTCGCCGCCGCTTATGGTGCTGGCGTGGATGCTGCCGCGGCCGTAAGCGACGGAGGGCCGGCTCGCGAGGCGCGTGTCGAGCGCGGCGATGCCGGCCAGCACCGGCGCCAGCAGCGCGATCCCGTCCACGCCGTGCTCGGGGTCGACGCCGGCCGCCTCCACGCCGCGGCTCTCGACCTCGTACCAGGCGAAGCCGCCGTGCTCGCTCACGACGTCGAGATCCGTGCACTCGACCAGCACCGAGGCGTCGGCCCGCCAGCGGGGGGTGAGCGCGGCCGCGCCGGCGCTCTCCCACTCCTCGTCGATGACGCCGGCGACCAGCAGGTCGCCGGCCAGGCGCGCACCCGACTCGACGAGCGACTCGACCGCCGCCAGCGCCGCCGCGAAGCCGCACTTCATGTCGGCGGCGCCGCGACCGTACATGCGCCCGCCCCGGACGCGAGGCTCGAAGGCGCCTGGCCCCCACGGGCCGACCACATCCAGATGGCCCAGGAGCATCAGGCTGCGACCGCCGCCATGACCTCGCAGCCGGCCGACGACGTTCGGGCGCCCGGGCAGCACGTCCCAGACGTCAGTCTCCATGCCCAGCCGCTCCATGCGCGCCGCCAGGTCGGCGGCGAAGGCGCCCTCGCCGGGCCCGCCCGCGAGGCCGGGATTGGTGCTGTCGATGCGGACCATCTCGGCCAGCGCCGACTCGAGCTTGGACATGACTTCCTCCGCGGATGTGCTCATTGCCGGCCGCAAACGCCGGTTTCGTCATACTAGCAGGCACTTCGCGTGGTAGGGTCGCGCCAAGTCACGGCCGTGGGGGCGCCGTGCGCTCCGTCAGAAAGGAACCAGCATGAAGGCACGCATCAGGCTTCTGGCGGTCGCGCTGCTCGGCGCCGCGCTGCTCATCGCCCTGGGCGCCTGCGGCAGCAGTTCGTCCTCGCCCTCGGCGTCGTCCTCGTCGAGCCCCGCCGCAGCGGGCACTCAGACCAAGGGCGGCACCCTGCTCGTCAGCTACATGGGCGAGCCGCAGTACCTCGACCCGGCGGTCGACTGGGAGGGCAACGGCTGGTCCATCGAGCACACGATGTACAACACGCTGCTCACCTACGCCAGCGCCCCCGGCACCCCGGGCACGGTGCTGGTGCCGGACATGGCGACCGCGGTGCCCACGGTGGCCAACGGCGGCATCACCAACAACGGCAAGACCTACACCTTCCACCTGCGGCCGGGCATCAAGTTCGCGCCGCCGGTGAACCGCGAAGTCACAGCGGCCGACGTGAAGTACTCGATCGAGCGCATGCTGAGCGCTTCCACCAGGCCGGTCCCGCCGGGCACGAGCTTCTACATGAGCATCGTCGGCGCGCCGGCGTTCAACGCCGGCAAGGTCCAGTACGTCGCGGGCGTCAAGGCCATCGGCAAGGACACACTCGAGATCGACCTGAGCAAGCCTGACGCGACCATCCTCTACGCGCTCACCATGTCGTTCTGCGACGTCGTCCCCAAGGAGTGGGTCAAGAGCCAGGGCAACAAGTTCATCCGCAACCCGCTCGGCACCGGCCCCTACATGATGGACCACTGGACGTCCGGCACGGAGCTCGTCCTCAAGCGCAATCCCAACTGGACCGACTGGCGGGGTGTGCCGCAGGCGTGGGTCGACGGCATCAAGATCTCGTTCTCCATCAACCCGCAGACCGCGCTGCTCAAGCTCAAGCGTGGCGAGAACGACGTCCTCGGTGACTACATCGCCCCGAGCGACTACGTGAATGTGACGCACGACCCGGTGTGGAGCAAGCAGGTCGCCAACGCTCCGGCGATCGCCATCGACTACCTGTTCATGAACGTACAGATGAAGCCGTTCGACAACGTCAAGGTGCGGCAGGCCGTCGCCTGGGCGATCAATCGCGACAAGCTGATCAAGCTGATCTCGGGCGCCGGCAGCAGGCTCGACCAGATTTATCCGGCGGGCCTGCCCGGCCACGTCGATGGGCCCGCCGGCGTGTTCTATGGCTACGACCCGGCCAAGGCCAAGCAGCTGCTCACCGCCGCCGGCTATCCCAACGGGTTCTCGACGACGCTGTACTCGCACAACGTCGACCCCTGGCCCAAGGTCATCCAGTCGATCCAGAACGACCTCACCCAGATCGGCATCAAGGCCCAGGTCAAACTCATCGACCGCGCCACCTACTGGACGCTGATCAGCCTGCCCAAGAAGACGCCGATCGGCCTCCAGGACAGCTGGCAGGACTTCCCCGATCCCGCCGACTTCATCGTGCCGGGCTTCAGCAAGAGCAACGCCGTCCCCAACGGCTTGAACCCGAGCTACTGGTGGAGCCCGCAGGTGGAGAAGCAACTGGCCGTGAGCTTCAGCATGACAGACCCCGTGAAGCGCCTGGCCCTGTTCGGCACGATGCAGCAGGAGATCATGGCCGATGCACCGGTCGTGCCTCTCTACCAGCCCAACGTGAACTCGGTGTACTCGAAGCGGACGCACGGCTTCTACCTGCACCCGGTCTGGATCTTCGACTTCCTCGACTACTCGCTGAGCCAGTAAGGCAGCGAGCAGAGCCGCGCCGGTCCGGTCCGCGCTAGCCCGCGCACCGGACCGGCGCACTTCGTTCCCGCCGGCTTTCAGCCGCGAGGGCCGCGTCAGGCCGAGCGAAGCTGCAGGACGATCACGGCCGCGATCAGGGCCGCGACGGCGACGAGCCAGATGCCGTCGCGGGTGCGCCAGCGCAGCCGCTCCAGCGTGACCACCTCGCCGGTGTAGCCGCGCGCGAGCATCGCCAGGTGCACTTCCTCGCCAAGCGCCTGCGAGCGGACGAAGAGCGTCCCGACCGCCGCCGCAATGAACCTGCGGTCGTCGCGGCGGCTCACCGGCCCCACGCTGCGGCTCAGGCGCGCGGTCACCAGGTCCTGCGTGAGGCGCAGCAGCTGGAAGACGTAGCGGTAGGTCGCCGTGAGGATGAAGACGAACGAGCGCGGCACCCGGAGCACGCGCAGGCCCCGCACCAGCACATCCCAGCGCGTCGTCACGGCGAGCAGCACGCCGAACGTGACGGCGGCGGTGACGCGCACCACGAGCCGCGCCGCGACGAGCAGCCCGTTGCCGGTGATCGACCCCGGGCCCCACAGCGGGATGACGACATCGCCGGGCGTGACCCAGCTCGTGGTCGCCGGGAGCGCTATCACGAGTGTGAAGACGGGGACGACGAGCCAGGCGCGCAGGGCGAAGCGGCGGAACTCAAGGCGGCTGAGCGGGATCAGCGCGACTCCGGTAGCGAGGAGCAGCAGGAGTGCGGCGAGATCGGTCGTGAGCGCTGCCGTCACGACGAGCGCGAGCAGACCGACGATCTTGGCGCGCGCGTCGAGGCCCTGGAGCAGGCCTGGGCGGGCGCTCAGCGCCTCCCCGGCGAAGGCCTCTTCGAGGAAGCGCCCGAGACCGAGGACGAACCGGCTGAGGAACGAGACGCCGCTACGGCCTGCGGCCGGCGGCGCCGGCTGCGACCGCAGGAGCCAGGCGGGGAGCGCCTCGGCGGGCCGCGTAGGCATGGGGATGTCGGTGGGCTGCGTCATGAGTCATCGCCGGCCGCTTCGGCCGGGCGACAAGTGTACAGCCCGCGCGACTCGCGCCTTGCTACTCCTGGCGCAAGAAGCGGTCGAACGCCGCCAGACCCTCCTCGAGGCCGAGGCGGCCGAGGCCGACGCGGAAGTGGTCCGTCGGGGCATCGGCGAGCTCGGAGTAGTAGACGGTCGCCGGGAGCACGACGACGCCCTCTTCCATGACCAGTCGCCGCGCGAAGTCGTCCACGTCGCCGCCCTTGTACCGCGGGAAGCAGACGCACCCGCCCACCGGCGGCTCCCAGTCGAAGAGGTCAGGCCGACGAGCGAAGAACGCCTCCCACAGCGGACGGTTGGCGGCGACGATGCCGCGATTGCGCTCCCAGATGCGCTCTCGGTTCCGCAGCGCCATCGCGGCGAGGTACTCACTGGGTCCGGGATTGCAGATCGACGTGTAGTGCTTGCGCTTCTCCAAACGCTCGAGAAGAGCCCGGTCGCGACAGGCGAGCCAGCCGATGCGCAAGCCGGGGAGACCGTAGGACTTGGAGGCGACGTTGAGCGAGAGGGCCGTCTTGGACAGGTCCGCCGCTTGCGGCAGCGTGCATGCCCGGTCGACCTCGATGCCGCGGTACACCTCGTCGCAGAAGAGGCGGATACCGCGCTCGTCGCAGAGCTGGACGAGGGACCGAAACGTCGCCTGGTCGGGCACGTAGCCGGTGGGGTTGTTGGGGTAGTTGACGGCGACCAGCGTGGTGTTCGGACGCAGGAGGCCGCGCAATTCGTCGAGGTCGAGCGCCCAACCGTTCTCCCGGCGCATGAGCAGCGCGCTCACGTCGGCGCCTGTCGCAAGCGTCACCGTCTCCATCGATTGGTAGCAGGGGACGGTGACCACGGCGTGGTCTCCCGGACCGGCCAGTTCCTGCATCGCCCAGAACATCGCCTCCTGCGCCCCCGCAAACGCCAGGACGTGGCCGGCATCGACATTGTCGTATGTGCCGGCCACCGCCTCGCGAAGGTCCTCGGTCCCCCACGTCTCGATGTAGGAGAGGGGCATCGTCATGAAGCCCTCGCGGTCCTCCTCGCTGCCCATGGCCAGCAACTCCTCCAGCGTCACGCTCTCGGCGTCCGAGGCAGTGAGGTAATGGCGGGCGCTGAACTCCCACTCTCCGAGGTACTCCTCGAGACGGAACGTGCGCAGCGGCTTCATGTGCGGGCCTCCTTGAGCAAGGCGTAGATGGTGGTGCGGGAAGCGCCGAGGGCGCGCGCCGCGTGCGCCGCGGCGTTGCGTGTCGCAAAGAGGCCGCGCTCGTCCATGAGCTTGACCAGCGCGAGGCGCTGCTCCCGGGAGAGCCGGTCGCGGCGCAACTGCCGGGCGCGGCACTCGGAGTCGACGACCAGTGCGATCTGCTCGCGCCAGTCGCGGTCAAAGAGCTCCGGCGGGCGCTCCTCGACCGGTGCGGCGAATCTCGAGAGCAGCTCTATCGTGCCGTCAAGAGGAGAGCGGTCGAAGTTGATGCAGAGCAGACCGCGACGCGCTCCCTTGGCGTTGCAGAGCACGACGCTCACCGACGTGATCGCGCGCCCGTCGGCCAGAACCTTCGGGTACGGGCCGATGACGCGCGCGTCCTCCGGGTAGTCGGGCAGCTCGCCGAGCAGCGAGCCGTCGCCGACCTGTCGTTGCGAGATCGGATTCCAAAGCGCGACGATGCGGTCGCGGCGGATGTCGTGGACCGCGACCTCGGCGAAGGGGTGGAGGAGTGCGGCGATCGCCTCGCACGTGCCCAGGTGCGGCTCCAGCCAGCTGGGGTTTCCTCCGGTCTCCATGACCGGACGATATGTCCGTTCCGGACGTCCTGTCAAACAGCCGCTTTGAACAGCGGCGGAGCATCCCACCATCCGCTTTGCGCCAAGGGCCGTCGCACGAGTCGCCTCCGCTGCGCAGGCGGCAGCACGCCGACTATGCCAGCGGCTCGAACCTTGCCTGGAAGAAGCGCAGCTGCGCGGGCTCGTAGACCATCTTCAGCCCGCGGATCGCCTCACGCTGCTCGAACACCTCGGCGACCGACTCGGCGACCACGTCCATGTGCGCCTGCGTGTAGACGCGTCGCGGGATGGTGAGGCGCACGAGCTCCAGCCGCGGGTGCCGGTTCTTGCCCGTCTCCGGGTCCCGGCCGGCGCTCACGACGCCGCGCTCCATGGCGCGCACGCCGCCCTCGAGGTAGAGCTCGGCGGCCAGGGTCTGCGCCGGGTAGGCGTCCTGATCGAGGTGCGGCAGGAACGCCTTGGCATCGAGGAAGACGCCGTGGCTGCCGATCGGCACGACGATGGGCACGCCACAGGCCTGGAGCTTCTCGCCGAGGTACTTGACCTGGCCGACGCGCGCGCGGATGTGGTCGAACTGCACGCTCTCGCCGAGGCCGATGGCGACGGCCTCCATGTCGCGGCCGGCCATGCCGCCGTAGGTGTGCAGTCCCTCGTAGACCACGACGAGGTTGCGGCAGGCCTCGAAGACCTCCCACTCGTTGAGCGCCAGGAAGCCGCCGATGTTGACGAGCGCGTCCTTCTTGGCGCTCATCGTGCAGCCGTCGGTGAGGTCGCAGATGGCGCGCACGATCTCGGCGATGCCCATCTCGGCGCAGCCCGGTTCGCGCTCCTTGATGAAGTAGGCGTTCTCGGCGACGCGCGTGGCATCGTGGATGATGCGGATGCCGTGCTCGTTGCAGAGCGCCCGCACGGCGCGCAGGTTGGCGAGGCTGATCGGCTGGCCGCCGGCCATGTTGACGGCGGTGGCGATGCAGACGTAGGGGATGTTCGCGGCGCCGACCTCGTCGATGACCTTCTGCAGCTTGTCGAGGTCGACGTCGCCCTTGAAGGGATGCTCGCTCGCCGGGTCGTGCGCTTCATCGATGATCACGTCCACGAAGCGCCCGCCGGCGAGCTCCTGGTGGAGGCGGGTGGTCGTGAAGTACATGTTGCCGGGGATCACGTCGCCCTGCTTGATCAGCGTCTGGCTGAGGAGGTGCTCGGCGCCGCGGCCCTGATGGGTGGGCACGATGTGCTTGTAGCCGTAGATCTCCTGGATCGCCGCCTCGAGGTGGTAGAAGTTGCGGCTGCCGGCATAGGACTCGTCGCCGAGCATCATGCCGGCCCACTGGCGGTCGCTCATGGCGCTGGTGCCGGAGTCGGTGAGCAGGTCGATGTAGACGTCCTCGCTCCTCAGCAGGAAGGTGTTGTAGCCGGCCTCGCGGATGGCGACCTCGCGCTCTGAGCGCGTCGTCATCTTGAGGGGCTCCACCATCTTGATCTTGAAGGGCTCCGCCCAGCTGCGGCGGCGGCCTGAAGTCGGTGCGGTCATCGGGTCCTCCAACGTCTGTCGGATTGTCAGCGGGCCGGCGCCACGAGGCGCTCGAGGTCGCGAAGCGCGTCGTCTGACGGGCGGTAGGTGCGCTCGCTCTCGCGAAGCTCGCGGGTGCGCTCGGCGGCCCGATCGCGCAGGGACGGAGCACCTGCGGTCTGCCAGGCCTCGTAGGAGTCCTGGCCGATCAGGCGCGGCCGGAAGAAATCGCGCAGGTGCTGCCGCGAGTACTTGCGGCCCAGATGCGTCCCGCCGGGGCCCACCGCCGCGATCTCCGCCACGGCGAGCGACTCCTCGTCGACGGTCACGCCGCCGAGGTGGGCTCTCACCCATGCGACGAGCTCGTCCATCACGACCATCGACTCGTACGACGACGCGGTCCCGGATGCGACGTAGCCGACATCGTGCAGCAGCGTCACGCCGGACGAGGCGGCGGTCAGGAGCGTCATGCCCGCCTCCAATGCCCATTGCTCGTCAAGCATCAGCGAGTCGGAGCAACCGCCGTTGCCGAAGGAGGGAAGGCCGTAGTGGCGGGCCAGGTCCGCTGAGGCCTGCTGCACCGCCATCTCCTCGGGGCCGCAGTAGACGATGTGGCCCGAGCGCGGCTCCATCCATCCCTGCGCGACGCCGTAGACGAACGGGGCGCCGGGGCTTGTGAGTTGCGCGATCACAAGCCCGCTGAGCATCTCGGCATTGGCGAGCACGACGCAGCCAGCAGCCGACGCCGGCGCAGTCGCTCCGGGAAGGAACGCACTCGCGTACACCATCGGGACGCCGAGACGGGCGCAGCGGACGAGGCGGTCCACCGACTCCTTGCCGTGGATGAGCGGCGGCGTCGGCATGGCGTAGATCGCCCAGCTGTCCCCGGCGCCGCACGCCTCCGCCATCTCGTTGAACACCTCGAGGTGTGCGGCGTCCTCAGGGACCATGATCAGCGGCTTCGAGGTGCCGCGCAGCATAGCCGCGAACTGGGCGAGCGGCGCACGGTCCGCCGGCAGCTCGTGTGGGTGGACCATGGACAGCACGAAGTCGATGTTGGCAAGCTTCTCCTGGAGCGCCGCCATCTCCTCGACGTCAGCGAGTGTGCCTCTCCGGCGGTCGCGAGGACCGGGTCCGAGGACGTAGATGCAGTCGGACCCGGTGCCGTAGTACACCGGCCCGGACTTGAGTTCCAGGCTCCCTGAAGTGCCACGTGACGCCAGGGTGACCGTGCGCGGCGCGGCGCAGAGGGCCTCGTCGACCAGCGCCGCCGGGATGCGCACGCGCGTGCCGTCCACCCTCGCGCCAGCGGCGGACAGGAGGTCGAGGGCCGCTTCGTGCTGGACTTCGACTCCGGTGCCCTCGAGAACTTCGACGGTCGCCGAGTGCACGGCGTGGCAGCCCTCCGCATCAAGGGCGGTGGTCTTGAGTGCGTACTGTGTCATCGCGGTCCTCCCGAGTCTCCTGCACTTTCCATCAATGGTAGACACAAGTCAAGTAATAGTGGATACTGCTGGAAAGGGTGTTTTTTGACGGCCCCCGATAGCTCGGCTACAGTGCGGAGCGATGCCCGGACCCACCGCCTCAGACGACCGCGACAAGACGAGCGCCGGCGAGCGCTGGCCCGCCAGACTCGTCGGCGGCCGTCTGCGCAGCACGCGCGCCGCGCGCGGCATGACGCTTGACGACGTCGCCGGCGCGGCAGGGCTGACGAAGTCGTTCATGAGCGCCGTCGAGCGTGGCGAGACGTCCCCCTCGATCGGGTCGCTCTACCGTATCTGCGAGGCGCTCGGCATCACGATGTCGGCGCTGTTCGAGACTGAGGCGGCGCCCGCTGCCAACATCGTTCGCCACGGCGACGTGCGCGCCGTCTCGTTCGGCGGCGAAGGGGTCGACAACTACGTCCTGTCCCCGCGCAGCGAGCGCCGCGCCCAAGTGATCGAGACGCACATCGCCCCCGGCGGGTCGCCGGGTCCAGAGCCCTGGTCCCATTCCGGCGACCTCGTCATCGCGACGGTGCTGGAGGGCGCTGTCGAGTTCCGCTTTGACGACCGCTCGACGGTGCTGCGGGCCGGCGACACGATCGCTTACTCACCGGCCGAGCCGCACTCTTGGGGAAACCCGGGCGAAGAGGCGCCGGCGGTGGCCCTGTTCTTCGGGATGCCGGCGGAGTACTGACGGCGCCGGCTCTGCTCTCGCAGGCGGCGTTCTTGACGCAGCCATCCGCTGGGTAAGCTAGCCGTCAGATGAAGACCTTCTGGCGCATCACCAAGCTGCTTGGCGACTACAAGTTGCTCACGATCCTGGGCTTCGTGCTGGCGTTCGCCCAGATGGGGCTCGGCCTCCTGGTGCCTCGGATCACGCAGCTCACGATCAACAACGCGCTGCTCGGCGGCCAGACCGGCAAGCTTGTCGTGTACGGTCTGGCTCTGCTCGGCATCGCGCTCGTGCGCCTCGTCGTCTCCATCGGGCGCCGGCTCGCGACCGGCAAGGTGAGCCTCGACATCGAGTACGACCTGCGCAACCGGCTGTGGGCGCGGCTGCTCAGCCAGCCGGCCAGCTACTTCGACCGCTGGCCCACCGGCCAGCTCATGAGCCGCGCCATGAGCGACGTGCAGAACGTGCGCATGTTCCTCGGCTACGGTCTCGTCTTCTTCAGCACCAACTTCGTGATGATGATCGCCGTCGTGATCCTGCTGTTCGTGCTGGACTGGCAGCTGGCGCTCATGTCGATGGCGTTCCTGCCGGCGCTGCTGTTCGTGACCCTGCGCTTCAGCGCCAAGCTGCGACCGATCCTCCAGGACGTGCAACAGAAGATCGCCGATGTCACCGAGGCGGCGGAGGAGAACGTGGTGGGCTCGCGCATCGTGCGCATCTTCGCGCGCGAGGACGACGAGCTCGTGAAGTTCAGCGAGCGCAGCTACCGGGTGTTCGAGGCCAGCGTGGCTGCGGCGCGCGTGCGCGCCGTGTACATCCCGCTGATCGCCTTCATCCCCAACCTGGCTGTTGCCTTCCTGCTGTACTACGGCGGACGGCAGGTCATCAACGGCCAGATGACGCTCGGCGCGCTCGTGGCCTTCTACAGCTACCTGATGATGTTCGTCTATCCGGCGCAGATCATCGGCTGGCTCACCGGCCTCGCCCAGCGCGCCATCGCCAGCGGCAACCGCGTCTACGAGCTCCTCGACGCGCCGCTGGAGATGACCGAGCGGCCGGACGCCCGGCCGCTGGTCGCGCCGGCGGCGGCCGGAGCCGGCGCGGCGGCGAGCGGCGGCGGCGCGGCGGGCTCGGGAGGCGATGGCCGCACGGCCGCCGAGGCCGGGGCCCCCGCCGGGGCCGTGACCTTCGAGGATGTGTACTTCAGCTACGTCGACCGGCCGGTGCTCGAGGCGGTCAGCCTCGAGGTCCCGGCCGGGCGCACCGTCGCGCTCGTCGGTCACACCGGCTGCGGCAAGACGACGCTGACCAATCTGATCCCGCGCTTCTACGACCCCGGCGCCGGCCGCGTGCTCATCGACGGCCAGGACGTGAGCGGGCTGCAGCTCACCAGCCTGCGCAGCCACATCGGCATCGTGAACCAGGACCCGTTCCTGTTCAGCACATCGATCACCGAGAACATCCGCCTCGGCCGCCCCGAGGCGACCGACGAACAGGTCCGCGAGGCGGCCAAGGCCGCGCAGGCCGATGAGTTCATCGAAGCCCTCCCCGAGGGCTACGCCACGGTCATCGGCGAACGCGGCTTCACGCTCAGCGGCGGGCAACGCCAGCGCATCGCCATCGCGCGGGCGCTGGTGATGGACCCGCGCATCCTCATCCTCGACGACGCCACGTCGAGCGTCGACGTCGAGACGGAGTTCAAGATCCGCCGCGCCCTCCAGGAAGTCACCTACGGGCGCACGACCTTCATCATCGCCCACCGGCCCAGCACCATCTCGCTCGCCGACGAGATCGTGGTCATGGACAAGGGCCGAATCGCCGAACGCGGCACGCACGAACAGCTCATGGCCGCGGACGGCCTGTACTCGCGCATGTTCGGTCGCGCCGAGGAGGAGCACTGCGACTTCGACCGCGTCGAGATCGACGAGCCGGAGTCGGCCGGCGCGGGCGCTGCGGGTGCCGGGCGCGCCGCCGGGCCGGCCGGCGGCGCCACGGGGGGCGCCGCCTGATGGCCACCGCCTCCCGCCACGCCTCCGGCCCGCACGGGTCCGGCGCCAGCCTCGAGGAGCTCAAGGGCTGGCGCGCCTTCGTGCACCTGGCGCGCGAGCTCAAGCTCGCCCGGCTCGCGCGCCTCGCCTACCCGTACCGGGCGCGTGCGATCTTCAGTTTCGTCGCCATGATCGTCGTCACGCTGAGCACGCTCGCCGTGCCGTACCTCATCAAGATCGCCATCGACGGCGGCATCGGCAAGAAGGACACCACCGTCCTCACCTGGGTGATCGTCGCCTTCATCGGGGTCAGTCTGCTGAACCTCGGCGCCAGCTACCTGCAGACTTATCTGACCAGCTGGGTCGGCGAGCACATCATCTACGACCTGCGGCGCAACCTCTTCGCACACCTGCAGAAGCTGACGCTCGACTTCTTCAGCCGCCAGAAGACCGGCTGGATCGTGAGCCGGCTCACGAACGACATCGACGCGCTCGACCAGCTCGTGACCGATGGCGTCACCTCGCTGGTGACCAACTCCCTGACGTTCCTGGGCGCCATCGTGTTCCTGTTCATCCTCGACTGGCGCCTCGCCCTGGCGACGCTGAGCATCGTGCCGTTCCTCATCGTCGCCACGCTGATCTTCCGCGCCAAGTCCGCCGTCGCCTACGCCCAGGTACGCAACAAGATCGGCGACGTGAGCGCGCACCTGCAGGAGTCGCTCAGCGGCATGCGCGTGATCAAGGCGTTCCGCCGCGAGGACAGCGACTACGCGCAGCTCGCGGTGGCCAACGCCGCCTACCGCGATGTCAACTACCGCACCGTGGTGCAGAGCGGCCTCTACTTCCCGTTCGTGGAGTTCGTGTCGGCCGCCGCGGTCGTGATCGTCCTCTGGTACGGCGGCTCGCTGGTCAGCGGCAAGGCGTTGCAGATCGGCGTGCTGGTCGCCTTCATCGGCTACCTCAACAGCTTCTTCGACCCTCTGCAGCAGCTGAGCCAGCTGTACAACACCTTCCAAGCGTCGATGGCCGCGGTGCAGAAGATCTACACGGTGCTGGATACTGACCCGGACCTGCAGGACGCGCCCGGCGCCGTCGCCTTGCCGGACGTGCGCGGAGAGGTGCGACTCGACCACGTGACCTTCGGCTACGACGCCGGGCATCCCGTGCTGCACGACATCGACCTCACCCTCGCCGCCGGCAAGACCGTCGCGCTCGTCGGCGCCACCGGCGCCGGCAAGTCGACGGTCATCAAGCTCCTGGCGCGCTTCTACGACCCCACCGAGGGCGCCGTCCTCGTCGACGGGCATGACCTGCGCGGCGTGACGATGGCGTCCCTGCGCGAGCAGCTCGCGGTGGTGCCGCAGGAGGCCTTCCTGTTCAGCGGCTCGGTGATGGACAACATCCGCTTTGCGCGGCCGACCGCCGAAGCGGAAGAGGTCAAGCGCGTGGCGCGCATCGTCGGCGTCCACGACTTCGTCACGTCGCTGCCCGAAGGGTACGAGACCGACGTGCAGGAGGGCGGCTCGGCCCTGAGTACCGGCCAGCGGCAGCTCATCAGCTTCGCGCGGGCGCTCCTTGCCGACCCGCGCATCCTGATCCTCGACGAGGCGACGTCGAGCGTCGATGCCGAGAGTGAGCGCCGCATCGACCGCGCCATGGAGGTGCTGTTCAGCGGCCGCACCAGCGTGATCGTGGCACATCGGCTGAGCACCGTGCGCTACGCGGACGACATCGTCGTGGTGGACGACGGCCGGATCGTCGAGCGCGGCACGCACGACGAGCTCGTGGCCACCGGCGGACGGTACGCCGGGCTCTACGCCGAGTGGGAGGCGACCGGCGAGGCGGTCTAGGAGGCGCCGCGGCTAGACTGCGAGGTTTGCGACCGTGCCGGTCTCGCGTGTGGCGTACCCCCCAAGGCGGTCGACCGACCGCTTGAATCCTTCGTCGTGCAGCATCGCCAGCAATGGCGCCATCAGGTCGCTCTCGTACACGGGCGTCGGCGTCACCAGGTCGTAGCGCTCCTCCATGAGCGGCACGAAGTCGAGGCCCTGGGCGCGCGCGGCCGCGAAGATGCCCAAGGCCACGTCGGCCGTGCCGTCCGCCACCGCGCGGGCGGCCTGCTCGTGCGTCGCGACCTCGCGCTCGTAGCCGGCGACGTCCGCGGGGTCGACGCCGGCGCCGGCGAGCAGGCGGTCGACCCAGACGCGCGTCCCGGAACCGCGATTGCGGTTCACGATGCGCGCGCCCCGCGCGACCGCCTCGTCCAGACCGTGAAAGCCGCGTGGATTGCCGGGCGGCACGATGAGTCCCTGCTCGCGGTGCGCGAGCGTGATCAGCTTGAGCGCCCGCCCCGGGAAGAGCGCGCGGGCGTACGAGCGGTTGAAGTCGCCGGTCTCGGGATCGAGCAGGTGGCAGCCGGCGACGTGGCCGAGGCCTTGCCGAAGGGCGATCAGGCCCTCGAGGCTGCCCATGGCGATGGTCACCACGTCCGGCGCCCCCTCGCTCTCGCGCAGGCGCTGGGCGAGCAGGTCGAGGGCGAGGTCGTCGCTGCCGAGGAGCACGAGCAGCCCGCCTTCCCCCGCCTCCGGCAGGACCATGAAGTTCACGGCGTAGGCGCGTGCCGTGGCGCAGTAGAACTTCTCCGTGAAGTTCTTCGTCCGTCGCGTCTCTACCAGCTCGACGAGCCCGGCATGCTCCAGCGACAGGAGATGGTGGCGGACCCAGGCGGGGTGATGTCCCATCACGGCCCCGAGCTGCGTGAGCGTCGCGGGGCCGCGCATGAGCAATCGCAGCAGGTGCAGGCGCTCGTCGTTGGCGAGCACGCGCACCCTGTCGACGGCATCGATATGGCTGATCTCTTCCAGGACCGGCTCCCAACCCTAAGGCCAGACTTAGCGTCGCGGAGCGTGGCAGCCGCTCGCGCCGGTGTCAACTACGCGGCGCAAGCGTGGCGAACGTGTGACCCGGGTCCGGGGTGCGGCCGCCCAGTCCGACCAGCGCGTCAGGACGGCGAGTCCGCCGGCGGCGCCGGCGCGCCGGCCGGCCCCATGTCGTGCGGGGCGCGCACGTCGCGCCAGGCGAGCTGGAAGACGCTCACCAGGATGGCCACGCCGGCGCTCACCCAGAGCACGGTCGAGATGCCGAAGGCATCCGCCAGCGGGCCGGCAAGCGCCAGGCCTGCCGGGTAGAACGCGAGCACCCCGAGGTAGTCGTAGGCCGACACGCGGGAGATCATGCCGGGCGCGACCTCCCTCTGCATGCAGGTCAGCCAGAAGGGATCGTACAGACCCCACTCGACGCCCACGGCCGCGAGCGACGCGTAGAGCGTCCAGACCGGCGCCTCCAGCGCCAGGAACATCACAGGGAGCGCAGTCAGGCTCATCCCGGCCGCGATCACCAGCATCGGCCGCCGCGGCCGCCAGCGCAGGCTGAGCAGACCCCCAGCGATCTGCCCGATGCCCATCGCGGCCGACGTGAGCCCCCACGTGCGTGCGCCGTCGTAGGCGTCGCGCGCGACGATCGGACCCAGCACCTGGATGGGGCCGTCGATGGCGAACAGGAACGCCGCTGCGCCGACCACCATGACCCAGATCCACGTATGACTCGTGAACTCGCGCCAGCCGGCGGCAAGATCGCGAAAGAAGCGTCGCCCGCCGGCCGCGGGCGCCGCGTCGACGGCCGCCTCCTCGCCGGCCAGGGCCGGGCCCATGGCGGTGACGTCCGTCCTGCCCGACGGCCGGCCCAGGAACGCCGCCGGCCGCAGCCGCAAGAGGAACCAGGCGCTGACCAGATAGCTCAGACCGTCGATGCCGATCGCCCATCCGGCGCCCAGGGCCGCGACCAACATCCCGGCGAGAAAGGCTCCCAGCGTTATGGCCCCGCTGGACACCAGCCCCTGGAGCGCGTTCGCCTGCTGCAGGCGCGGCGGGCTGACGACCTCGGGCACGAGGCCCGTATACGCCGGGCCGAAGAACGCCTCCGCAACGCCCATCCCGACCTGCAGGACGGCGAGATGCCACACGTGCGCCACGCCGCCGACAAGGAGCCCCGCGGCGGCGAGCTGCAGCACGGTGCGCACGAGGTCGGCGTCCAGCATGACCCAGCGCCGCGGCAGCCGGTCGGCCCATACACCGCCGACGAGGACGAGGAGAGCCAGGGGCACGAGGCCGGCGGCTTCGACGATGCCGATGTCTGTGGCCGTGCCCCCGATGGCGAGCACCGCGAATGGCAGGGCCACCACCCGGAACATCGACCCGACCACCGAGATCGCCTGCCCGGTGAACAGCAGGCGGAACTGCCGTTCGCCGAGCGAGGCGAAGCTGTCGCCGAGCTTGCTCATCCGCTTCGCCGGACCACTTCGCTCCTCCCGGCCACTACTCGATGCGCGGCAGGACGCGCTCGAGCCACGGCGGCAGCCACCAGTTCCAGCGTCCCAGCAGGCGCATGAACGCGGGGACCATGAGGATGCGGATCACGCTGGCGTCGAGCGCGACGGCGACGGCGAGACCCACTCCGATCGCCTTGGTCACGAGGATCGAGGTGAAGGCGAACGACATCCCGACGACCACGATGATCAAGGCGGCGCTTGTGATGATGCGGCCGGTGCGCGCCAGGCCGAAGCGCACTGCCTGACGGTTGTCTCCGGTCTCCATCCAAGCCTCGCGCATGCGCGTGAGCAGGAAGACCTCGTAGTCCATCGAGACCCCGAAGACCGTGCAGAAGAGGATCACCGGCAGCTCGGCGTCGATGGCGCCGCTGCTGCGGAAGTGGAAGAGCCACTCGAGGTGGCCGTCCTGGAAGATCCACACGACGGCCCCGTAGCCGGCCAGCAGCGAGAGGACGTTCATGATCACGGCCTTGAGCGGCAGCACGACGCTGCGCAGCAGAAGCAGCAGGACGAGCGCGGTCACGCAGACGACGAACAAGATGATCCAGGGGAACTTCTGGTACAGCACGTGGACGAAATCGTACACCGTCATCGAGGTGCCGCCGACGTAGAGCGTCGTACCCGCCGGCGGCCCCTGGTCGTAGACACGCACGGCGAGGTCCTGCGCGGCCACCGTCGACGGCGGGGCCTTGGGCACGACCTCGAAGAGCACCGTGCCCGGCGCCGTGGTCAGCGCTTTCAGGCGCAAGGCCGCGGCGCGCTCCTGCGCGCCGAGCAGGCCCTGAAGCAGGCCGGGAAGGCCGGAGCCGGCAGAAACGGACGCCGCGCCGGAAGCCCCTTGCGCACCACCGGCGCCCAGCGGCTGCTGCACCTCGCGCCAGAATGCTGCGGCCGCTGACGGCGTCTGCGTCCCCGGCAGGTTCACGATGCTGACCACCCGCTCCACGCCGGGCATGGCCTGCAGCTTCTGGCCGTAGGCGGTCAGCCGCCGCAGGTTGGCCGGCGCCAGCGGGTCCTGCGGCCCTCGCCAGGTCACCAGCGCGTAGATCGGCGCCAGCGCCGAGACATCGAAGCGCGACTGCAGGATGTCGTAGCCGTTGCGCGCCTCAGAGCTCTGCGGGAGCGCCGTCGCCCCCGGGATCTCGCGCTCGATATGCAGTACCGGCCAGGCGAAGGCGAGGACGATCGCCAGCGTGCCGACGAGCACGATGACCGGGTGTCGCATAACGCCATCCGACCAGCGACCCCAGAAGGCTCCGTCCTTGCCTGAGCGGCCGATGACGCGCAGAGCGTTCACCCGTGTGCCGAGGATGGCCAGCAGCGCCGGCAGGAGCGTCAGGGCAGCGAGCACGGAGAACACGACGACGAGCGCGCCGCCCAGCCCCATCGAGCGCATCGACATGAACGGGATGCTCACGAGGCCGAGGAGGCCGACGACCACCGTGAGGCCACTGAAGAAGATGGAGCGGCCGGCGAACTCGACCGTCGTGACCAGCGCCTCTTCGACGCCACGGCCGGCACACAGCTCCTCGCGGAACCGGCCGACCATGAACAGCGAGTAGTCGATCCCGATCGCGAGGCCGAGCAGCGTCGCCACGTTCATCGCGAACACGGAGATGCTCAGGAAGTGAGACAACACCCAGAAGCAGCCGAGGGTGACCGTGACCGCCATGCCGCCGCCGATGACCGGTAGAGCGGCGGCGACAAGCGTGCCGAAGATGAGCACCAGGACGATGACGGCGACCGGGAGGGTGTAACTCTCCGCCGTCCGCAGGTCCCGGGCCGACGTGCTCTCGATGTCCGCGTAGACCGCCGGATCGCCCGTGAGGTACGTCCTGAGAGAGGTCGGCTTCAAGGCGGAGCGGATGGCCGGGATCATGCGCTGGACCTGCTCGGTCACGGCGTCGAACGAGAGCACCGCGAACGTCGCGTGCCCGTCGCTCGAGACGAAGCCGCTGTCGCCCGTCGAGGCTGCGGTCTGGACCCCGAGGAGCCTGGGGAACTTCGTCTTGTCTATGCCCGACAGCGCCGACTTGACCTGCGCCTGGAAGGCGGGGCTGCGGGCGTCGAGCGTCGCGCTCGTGAAGACGATCGTGAGCTGGGCCGGCCCGAAGCCGAGCCTGTCCTGCATCGCCTGCTGGGCTTGCTGGGAGGGCGTCGCGGGATTCGTGAAGCCGCCGCCCTTGAGGCGTGGCGGCACGTGCGCCGTCGCCACGAGGCCTGCGGCGAAGGCCACGACCCACGCCAGCACGATGATCCTGCGGCGCCTGTAGGCGAACCGCCCGATAGCGGCGAACATGCGGGCAGACCTCCTTGGGGACGCCTGAACGATATACTACCGGCGCAAACCCGATGCCCGCTGGAGGGCTCGCAGACCATGACGCAAGCGCAAGAGAAGACATCCGCAGGAGGGGTCGTCGTCCGCCGGGACGGCATCGCGGAGGTGTGCCTCATCCGGCCGACGGGACGCCGCGTGTGGGGGCTGCCCAAGGGCGGCGTGGAGGCCGGCGAGACTCTGGCGCAGACCGCCGTGCGCGAGGTCGCGGAAGAGACCGGGCTCGCCGGAGTCGTCGACGACGCGCTCGGCACTATCGACTACTCCTTCTACTCGCGCGAGGAGGGCAGTCGCATCCACAAGACCGTCCACTATTACCTTATGCACGCGACCGGCGGCGACACCGCCGACCACGATCATGAGGTGAGCGAAGCGCGCTGGGTGAGGATCCGCGACGCCCTGCACCTCATGACCTACCCCAACGAGCGCGAGATGGTCCGCCGCGCGGCCCAGAGCCTCGGCGAGGCGGTCGACTGAAGCTCAGCACCAGGTGAGCGGCTCGTGCACCGAGCGTGCCGCTCGCACGCTGGTCTCGAGCGCCGTGAGCATCTCCGTCGGGTCGGCGTCCACGAAGTCGTAGTGCGCGAGCGCGAACACGTAGTCGCTCGCGCCTCCCGGCGCGACGCACTCGTCGAGCTCGCGCCGCAGCCGCTCCGCCGCGCCGGAGAGACCCCGGCGGCTGATGTCCGGCAGCACCAGCACGAAGCCGCCCTGCCTCGTGAGCCCGATGCTGTCGTAGCGGCGCAAGTTCCCGCGCAGGCAGTCCCCCACCTGATGGAGCGGACCGGCCTTGTGACTGCCCGCCTCCTCGCCGCCCGCCTGGGACTCCAGAGCCAGGAGGCCGAGCGACAGGTTCATGCGCTGACAGCGGTTCACCTCGAGGTCCAGGCGCGCGAAGAGCTCGCCTGACTTGACGGCGCCGGAGGCGCCGTCAACGGGCGAGGCATCGGCCGCGCGCGCCCGCAAGCTTGAGATCGTCTCCTCAAGGCCGGCAGAGTAGCCGGAGGCGATGCGCGTCGGTGCGACGCGCTCGAGCGCGCGCAGACGCCGGACGGCCTCCGGCGCACTATCGTCGTCGCTGGACTCCAGGCCCGCGATGAGGACTCCGCTCATCTCTGCATACGCCGACAGGATCGCCGCGACGGGCATGCTCTGGCTGATGCCGGCACCGCGACACGCGGCTTCCACCGCGCCGAGGAACGGCTCCTGGTCGCCGCCCGCGACGGCGCGCTCCAGCAGGGCCAGCATCGGCTCCCACAGGCTACGACCCAGTTCGTCGAGCTCGGCTTCGCGGAACAGTGGACTGATGAGCTCGCGCACGGCGACACCTCCCGGCCCGCGGCGTCGGGGCACCCTCGACGCCTGCTGTGAGTGTACCGCCGTGCCAGGATGGGCAATCCGTTGGGGGCGCCGCTGTGCTACGGTTCGTGGCGACCAAGGAGGGCGGCATGCACGTGACTCTGCTCGGGACGATGGGCTGGATGCCGAGCGACCGGCGCGAGACGACGAGCTTCCTGTGCCACGACGAGCGCGCGCTCTTCATCCTCGACGCCGGCACGGGCCTCCGTCGCCTGCTCGAAGCTCCTCAGGCGGCGCTGCTCGAAGGTCACGACGAAGTCCACCTCTTCCTCACCCACTACCATCTCGACCACGTCTGCGGGCTGGCATACCTGCCGGGCGTGCTGCCGGGGCGTCGGCTCGTGATCCACGCCGCCGCGGAGTCGGTGACCGGGGTGGACCCGGAGCGTGCCGTCGCCGGTCTGTTGCGCAAGCCCTACAACCCGCGCGACTGGGAGGACCTGGAGGATATCCGCGTGGAGTCGCTCGCCGCCGGAGCAAACGAGGTCGCCGGGCACACCGTCTGCGTGCGTGCGCAACAGCACTCGGATGTCAGCGTCGCTTACCGCATCGACGACGAACTGGTGCTCGCCACCGACACGTTCGCCGACCCGGGCACCGCCGTGTTCGCCGCCGGCGCGGGCGTGCTGCTGCACGAGGCGTGGTACAACGGCGCCGACCCGCTGACGGAGGCGTCGGCGCTCGCGCTGCAGCCCGGCTATGCCGCCCATAGCGAGGCGACCGCCGTCGCCCGGATCGCCGCCGACGCAGGTGTCGGCCGCCTCGTCCTCATGCACCTCAACCCGCTCCACGACGACGCCTATCACCAGCGCTTGGCATCCGCCGCGCGCACCGGGTTCGCGCGCACCGAGTTGCACCCGGACGGAGCCGTCCTCGACACGGGTGCGACCGTTTGACACCCTCCTCACGCCCTGAGAATAATCGCGCCGAGGTGCCCGTTTGATCCGCTTCGCCAACAAGAGATCGCTCGTGGCCGCCATCGTCGTCGTCGCGCTGATCGTGTTCCTGGTGCCCGCCTTCGTGGCGTATCGCTACACCGCCCCGCTCCAGCGAGGTCAGTTCGTCACGCACCCGTGGCGCGGCTGGGCGTTCGCCTGGGCCGCGCTCGCCGTACCCGGCAACGCTGAGCTCAAGACGTCCGGCATGGCGCTGCGCAAGGCCGCCTGGCTCTTCAAGGGCACGGCCGTCGACCCCCGCGAGGTGCAGTTGCTCTACGTGCCCAAGGGCAAGCCTTACACGTTCACCAACGCCATCGGCGGCCGCGCGGTCACCAACACCGTCGTGCCCCATTACCGCTTCATCTGGCAGGTCCAGGGCGTCGTCGACACCGTCTCCACGCGCTCCGACACGGTCGTGGCGTTGCTCGACTACGCGACGGGAGGCGTGCTGTACGACGTGCGCGACGACCTGCGGGCGTCCGACCTCGTGCGGGAGCCCACGGCTACGCCGCACCCGTCGGGGTCGCCGCAGACCGAGCTGAAGCCCGCGGCGTCGCCGACGCCGTCCGGCACACCCTGACCCGGCCGACACCGTGAGACTCCTCGCCGTCGCCGTGTACGACACGCCCTGGTTCAGGGCAGTCCTCTACGTGCTCATCGCCATGGCCCTTGCGCGCATCGCCGATGCTCTGCTCAAGCGCCGGGACAGGCTCCAGTCCAAGCTCACGGGCAGGGATGCAGACCCGGCGGACCGCACGCGCTACGTGATGATCCGCCGGCTCATCGTCGCCGCCATCCTCTTCTTCGGGGTGGCGATGGCCCTGTGGCAGTTCCAGGTCGTCTCGGCGCTGGGGAAGACCCTCCTTGCCTCGGCCGCGATCTTCGGCGCCGTCATCGGCATCGCCGCGCGCGCGCCACTCGCCAATCTCGTGAGCGGCATCATGATCGCCTTCTCGCAGCCGGTGCGCCTCAACGACTACATCAGCGTGGATGACGTCTACGGCACGGTCGAGCGGATCTCACTCACGTACACCTTCATCCGCACGCCGGACGACGACCGAGTCGTCATCCCCAACGAGGCGTTCGCCAACCGCGTCGTGCACAACTACACGATGGGCGCGCCGGGGAGCATCCTCACCGTGGCGTTCACCGTGCCGCAGGGCGGCGACGTCGAGGCGGCAAGGGTCGCCGCTCTGACCGTCGCCGACGAGCTCGCCCCGCCGCCCGAAGGCACGGAGAACCACGTCGACGTCGACGACATCCGGGGTCGCGAGGTCGTGCTCCGCGCACGCGTGTGGACGCACGACCCCAAGCAGCGGCGCGCCCTCGCGAGCGACCTGCGCGCAGCCATCGCCGCGCGACTCGCAGCCGCGGCATCCGCCGGCGCCCGCGAGGGGGCCGGCGACGGAAGCTGAGCCGGCAGACGCTGCCGGCCCGGCGCCGGACGTGATGGCCGGCGAGTCCGAGGCGGGGTCCATACCGCAGGCCGAGGGGCCCACCACGACCGCCCCGCTGGCGCGCGCGGTCGCCGCCGCCGTGGGCAGCCGGATCCTCATCTTCGTTGCGGCATTCTTTGCCGTCGGCCTCATCGGCTACCAGAAGCTCCCCATCGGCTGGCGCTTCCCGGCGCGCGCCGAGGTCTTCCACGGCGCCCTTGGGCATCTGCTCAACCCGTGGGCGCACTGGGACGGTGTCTGGTACATCAAGATCGCGACGACCGGCTACGCCGACGGCGACGGCAGCACCGCTTTCTTCCCGCTCTACCCGATGCTGCTGCGCTGGCTGGGCGTGCTGTTCCGGGGCAACTTAGTGAGCACCGGCATCGTCATCTCGCTGGTGTGCTACGCCGGCTGCGTGTGGCTGCTCTACCGGCTCGCCAAAGAGGATTTCGACGACGGTGTGGCTTCGCGCGCCGTCGTCTACCTCGCCATAGGCCCGATGTCGTTCTTCCTGCAGGCCGTGTACACGGAGTCCCTGTTCCTCTTCCTCTCGCTCGCCTGCTTCGTGTGCGCGCGTGAGGGCCGCTGGCGTCTCGCCGGCTTCGCCGGGCTGCTGGCGACGCTCACGCGCAGCACCGGCGTCCTGCTGCTCATACCGATGATCTACTACTACTACGAGGACAAGGAGTGGGACCTCAAGAGCACGGATTCGCACGCCGCCAACATGCTCATGGTCGTCGAGGGCCTGCTCGTGTGGATGACCTACCTTGCCCTCGCCTTCGGCAAGCCGCTGTTGTTCTCGACCGCCCAGGCGTCGTGGTCGCGGTATCTGGCGGCGCCCAACTACACCGTCGCGATGGGGTTCTTCGACTCCGCAATCGGCGCCTACCGGCTGCTGGCGACCGAGTTCTCCCGTCTGTTCGGGACCTGGGCGCTCACCAGCAAGGAACTGGGCGATGCGGCCAGCAACCTCGTCAACCTGGCGTTCTTCGTGCCGGCAGTGGGCCTCCTCTGGTACGGCGCTCGCCGCCTCCCGCGCGCGTATTCCTGGTACCTGCTGGCGGCGCTCGCCTACCCGCTCTTCTTCCCGTCGAGCGGCGTGCCCTTGCTCTCGTACCCGCGCTTCACCCTCACCGCTTTCCCCCTCTACATCGCGCTGGCGGTGTTCACGCGCGGGCGCCCCAAGACACATGCGGCGCTGGTGATCGTCGGCATCGTCACGCTCATCCTTCTCACCGCCAAGTTCGCCGTGTTCAGCTGGGTGGCGTGAGCGAGAGCGAGGGGCGGCCCGGCGCTCGGCGCAGGGCGACGCTGGCTACTGCTTCGGCCCCACGCGCTTGAAGACGTAGACGCCGTCTTTGGCGAAGACGTTGAGATAGCCCTTGTCGAGCACGAGCCGGCCCAGGGCCTGCTGGTGCTGAGCGGCGTCCGGCTTGTCGAAGACGAACGGGTGCCTGGTGTCGACCACGACCCAGTCGGCACCGGCGATGGCGGGGAACGTGTACACGACCGGCCGGGCCGACAGCTTCTCGCCGACGTTGTTGTTGACCGACACCGTGGCGAGGGGCGGGATCATCCGCACGGCCTCGTTGAGGGCCGCCACGTGAGGCCGCATCGAGTACTCGGCGCCGGCATAGGCGGCCCCCGGCAGCGAGAACGGCAGCGGGCCGAGGAAGTAGTTGCCGGCCAGCGCCGCGAGCAGGACCAGCATGGCCAGCGTCTCGCGGCTCACGCGCTGGCCGCGCATCGCCTCCTCGGCCTTGCGGAACCCGCCGCCGAGCCAGCGCCACAGGCGCATCACGCCGAGCGCGGCGGCGGCGTAGATGAAGGCGATCTCCGTGGCCGTGTAGTGGAAGCGGATGTCGCGCTGGAACTTCACCGAGGAGAGCGCATTGAGCACGGCCTCGGGAACGGAGACGAGCAGCGTCAGCGGGCTGAGCAGAGACGTGAAGCCGAGCGGCCACAGCAACTGGAACCAGTAGTGGACGTTGGACGGCCGCAGGAGCCCGTGGATCGTCTTCACGGGATGGAGCAGCGCCGTCTTGGCTACCGAGCCGGCGCTGTCGCCGAAGCTGCCGTAGCGCGCGATGAAGGCGCTCTGACCGCCGCTGTAGTGCGGGATGATCGCCCAAACCGCGACGCCGAAATAGGCGACGGCGACCGCCGTGAGGATCAGCGGGCGCCACGAGCGCTTGCGCAGCGCGAAGTACACGCCCATCAGGGCGAGCACGAGAGGGACGGTCTCTTTGCAGGCCGCGGCCAGCACCAGGAACGGCGCGGCCCACAGCCAGCGGTCCTCCTCGACGTAGAGGAAGGCCCAGAGCAGGAGCGGCGTCGCCAGCGCGACCGGATGGAACTCGTTGAGCACGAGGAAGCCGAGCGCCGGATACAGCAGGAAGGCGCCGGCGAGGAGCGCGCCGGCGCGCGGGTCGCGCGTGAAGCGCACGCCGAGGCGATAGGCGGGCCAGGCGCCGGTGGCGACGATCACCGACTGAAGCACGAGAAGCATCACCGGACTCGGCCACACGAGCCAAGGGATCGCGAACAGGGCCAGGATAGGATCGACGTGGGCGCCCAGACGCGAGATCTGGCGCGGGTGAGCGTCGCCGGTCGTGGTCACCAGGAAGTGACCGTGCGCCGTGTTGTACACCGCCTGCGTCATGTTGCCGAGGTCGAAGCGGGCATCCATGAAGGCGCGGTACTTGAGCCAGGACAGCAGGGCGTAGATCGCGGCGAAGAGCAGCGCGCCGACGATCACGAAGACGGCGTTACGGCGAAACAGCCGCGCGCGATCGTCGGCTTCAAGCTCCACGACCGGGACGAGCCCGAGGAAGCCTCGCGGAGGACGCGCGCCTGCGGCGACGGCAGCCGCCTGTCTGTCCGCTTTGATCCGCCCGCCCTCACTCACTTGTCGTCCTTCCTTCCGTAGACGAGCCGCTCCGCGAGCACCGCGAGGCCCACGAACAGCAGCTCGATGACGGTCACCCAGAGGCGCAGGAGCAGCGCCCACGCGAGGGCGACGCCACCCGGCAGGTGCTTGGCGAGCGACGCGGTGAGCACCGCCTCGCGGACGCCGATGCCGCTCGGGAAGATGAACGCCGCCATCCCGACGACGAACGAGAGCGCGTAGGCGACGGTCACGAGCGGCAGGGAACCGACGCCGAGGCCGGTGGTGGCGCGAGCAAGCAGCCACGCGCCGGTGCCGGCCACCAGCCAAGCGGCGACATAGTACCAGAGCATGCCCAGCACGGCGCCGAACCCGAGGGTGACGTCGAGCGGCTCCCGGTGAAGACGACGCAACGCCCACGACGACAGCGGCAGGAAGACGCGCGGGTGCAGGAGCGCGATGAAGAGCGGTATGGCGAGCAGGCTGAGAGCGGTGTAGCCGCGATCGGTCTCCCAGAAGGGGAAGAGGATCGCGACCGTGACCAGAGCCGAGCACACTCCGAGGGCCTGCTCGTAGACCATGGCCGCGCTCACCTTGTCCACGGGCAGTCCCTGCCCGTGGCTCATCCAGGCGCGGCCCACGAACATGAAGACGTTGCCCGGTACGTAGCGCGCGAGGATCGACTTGCCCCAGGTGGACATCGCCACCGGGAACGGGCTGTGCAGGGCGAACCCGCGCAGCAGCAGCCACCAGGCGAGAGCCTGCAGCACGTAGAACGCGAGGAAGGCGATCCCTGACGCCGCCAGCCAGCCGGGCCGCAGCGTCCAATGGTAGTCCTTGACCGTGGACCACGAGCGGACCAGATACGCGGCGAGGAAGTAGACGATCGCGGCGACAAGGACGACCTGCGCGATGCGCAGCGCCGGGCGCACCCACGGGCGCTGCGGTCGCGCCCGGGGGTCGGCCGGCTCGGCGGCGGCGGCGGCCGATGGCTCGCAGGCAGGCGGGCCGGTCTCGCCAGAAGGCGTCCTGCTCGCGTCGCTCACGCGCCCGCCAGCCCTTCGAGCAGCGCGCCGGCGACCGCGTCCGGGTTGAAGGCACGCCGATAGGTGGCCAAGGCAGCGGCCCCAAGCCGCGCCCGCTCATCCTGGTCCAGCAGCCGTTCCAGGGCGGCCGCGAGCGCGGCGCCGTCGGCGGCCGGCACGAGGAGTGCGTCCTCGCCGTCGCGCAATGCCTCGCGGATGCCGGGCGTATCGGCCGTCACCACCGGGCGTCCGCAGGCGAGCGCGTCGTAGACCTTGTTGGGCACGACGCGTCCCGCCTTCTCCGAGGCGCCGAACACGCCCAGGCACACGTCGGCGACCAGCGTGCGGGCGCGCAGCTCGTCCATCGACAGCGCGCCCAGCCACTCCACGTTCGTGAGGCCGCGGCGCGCGATGTCGGCGCGCAGAACGGCCGAGAGCTGACCTTCGCCGGCGAGGACGAAACGGACGGGCTCCGCACGCAGGAGGTCGGCGGCCTCCAGCACGGTCTCCGCGCCGTGCAGCGGGCTCCACTTGCCATACTGGAAGACAGTGACCGGCTCGCCCGGCCCACGCACGACGGCCGCGCCGTCCGCGCGAGGCTCCGGGCGCGCGCCGACCGGCACGACCGCGACGCGCCGCCTCGGCAGGCCGAACTCGGCCTGGTAGTAGGCGGCGTGCTCGCGCGTGTCGGCGAGGACGAGGTCGGGGAGCGCGAACGCCACCCGGTCGACGCCCCGGATCGCGGCGGACTTCCAGCCGCCGGCGGCCACGAGGCCGCGGTCGCCGGCGAACGTGTCCCACAGGGAGACGAGCGGATCGAAGACGAGGCACGCACGCCGCAAGGCAGCCAGGGCGCGTCCGAACGGCACGAGGAAGTATCCGGGATAGCCCACCACGACCGCGTCGACGCTCAGGTGCCGCTGGTGCTGCGCCAGCAGCCGCAAGTGTGCCGCGGCAACGCCTGCGGCGAGCCGCGCGGCGCCTGACGGCGTCGCCATCTGCGCCGCCGGCAGGGACGGGAGCGGCGCTCGGAACTCGTGGACGGTCACGCCGCGCCGGCGCAGGCCTTCGATGAGCACGGCGTTGCGCGGATAGGCGGGGTCGTACGTGCCGAAGTACGCGACGGCGCGGGTCACTGCCGGTCGGCCACGCCCGGGACGGCGCCGGCAGGAGCACCCTCGGCGGCGGCCGGGACGGATCCGGCAGCGGCCGGGACGGATCCGGGGGCAGCCGGGACGGCCGTCCCGGCGGCAGGCGTGGTCGAGCCGGGCTTGGCGGCGCCGGCCTCGAGCACCAGAGCGGCGGTGCCGCCCTCGACGATCCGCGCCACCTGGGCCTGGTCGGGCCCGCCGCGGGCACGCGAGTTGGCGATGAGCTCTCCGATGAGACCGAGGGAGAGCAGCTGGACGCCCACGATGATCGCCAGCGCGCCGAGCAGCAGCAAGGGTCGCTGACCGATGGGGTGCCCGAAGACGAGCTTGTCGACCGTGAGGTACAGCTCGACAAGGATGCCGATGAGGATCAGGAGCGTGCCGATCCCCCCGAACAGGTGCTGGGGGCGATGCTGGTAGCGGCCCAGGAACAGGACCGTCATGAGATCGAGGTAGCCTCGCAGGTAGCGTTGCCAGCCGTACTTCGAGCGCCCCGCGGTGCGGCGGCGGTGACTGACCTTCGCCTCGGTGACGCGGAAGCCCGCCTGGGCGGCGACGACCGGGATGTAGCGGTGCTGCTCGCCGTAGACGTAGATGGTGTCCACGACTTCGCGCCGGTAGGACTTGAGGCCGCAGTTGAAATCGTGGAGCGGGATCCCCGTGGTGCGGCGCACGCTCCAGTTGAAGAGACGCGACGGCAGCGTCTTGTTGAGCGGGTCCTGGCGGCTCTGCTTCCAGCCGGAGACGAGGTCATAGCCGTCGTCAAGCGGCGCGATGAGCCGCGGGATCTCCGCCGGGTCGTCCTGCCGGTCGCCGTCCATGGTGACGACGTAGTCGCCGCGGCACTCGGCGAACCCGTGCGAGAGCGCCGCGGCCTTGCCGAAGTTGCGCCGCAGCTTGACGATGCGGATGTCGCCGCGCGGAGCGGCGAGCTGCTGCATCACCGCGAACGAGCCGTCGCTGGAGCCGTCGTCGACGAAGACGATCTCGTACTCGAGGCCGGCGGCCCGAAGCGACTCGTCGATCTCGGCGACGAGAGGCTCGAGGCTGTCGGCCTCGTTGTACACAGGGATGACGAGTGAGAGGAGGCCTGCCATTTCGGCTTCCTAGGATACATCGTCGGGCGCGGAAGATGCGGCCGGCGACTCTTGGGCGGCCTCCGCCGGCCTCGGGCCTGGTGCTTGACGAGCTCGCCCAGAGGCCAGTCGTCGTCCGGCGGGAGCTACGTGTCCGCCCGCCGGAGCTGCACATCCGCCGGCGCGGCGTCCGCGATCGCCTGCACGCCCAGCACGTCCGTGGCATCGCCGGACGCGTCCGTCGCCGCGTCTGGCTCGTCCGCCGCGAACACGCCACGGGCGCGCTGGACGACGACCGTGACCTCGTCGGTCACGTCGCTGTTGAGCAGTGCCGCGAGGCGCGGGTTGTTGACCTTCAGCTTCACGCCGAAGAACTCGACCTCGCCGGCGCCGTCCAGTCTTGAAGCGGAAGACGTCTTTTCAGCCATGCCAAGCCTATCGACAATCTCACGCGTCGCTAACAGTACGGCTGGTCAGATGTTCTATGCTCCTGCTCGGGCGCGCGTGGGCACGAAACGCCGGCGCGAGCGGTGCGGCAGGCCCGCACGCCAACCTCGGGGGGCCGGCGCGGGCGTGCCCGGGACAGGGAGCGCAGCGCCGCGCGGCGACGTGGTGGTCGACCCGTGGGCGTCTTGGTAGCATGGTCGTTCCCCCTGATCCGGGGAACCACGTGGAGGATGTCGATGGGAAAGCGAATCTGGCTTGCTCTCGCGGTCGCGATCCTGTTCGCCGCGAGCGGCGTGGCGGGTCTCGCCGGCGCGTCTCCCAGGCACGCCCCGGACGCGCGCCCGAAGACCGTGACGCGGGGCCTCGACTACCTCCACTCGCAGCAGCAGCCCTCGGGCGACTTCGGGACCTCGGAGAACACGATCTGGGGCATCCTCGGTGCGGTCGCCAGCGGCGAACGTGTCGCTTCCAAGTTCTGGACGATCGGCGGCAACACGCCGTTCACGGCCCTTCAGACGAGCGACCTCAAGAAGGAGGCCACGGCCGTTGGCGTGAACGCCCCCGCGTACTACTCCCTCGCGATCATGGCGTACGTCGCCTCCGGGCAGAAGGACAGCGTGGCCACCGCGGGGTCGCCTGCCGTCGATCTGCTTGCCAAGCTCTACCAGTATCAGGACATGACCGACGGCTCGCCCTACAAAGGCCGCTTCTCGCCGTCTTCCCGCAACCCCACGGATCAGGCGGTGGACACCACGGCTTGGGCCATTCTCGCGTTGGAGGCCGGCGGCGGCAGCCAAGCTCGTCTCGCCGCCGCCGTGGACTGGCTCGCCGGACAGCAGAACGGTGACGGGGGATTCCCGGCTCATCAGTATTCGGCCAGCTCCAACGTCGAAGACACGGCGCTGGCCATCCAGGCGTTCGTCGCCGCCGGCAAGCCAGCGAGCGACCCCCTCATCCAAGGCTCCGCGAGCAATCCCGGCGCCCGCAAGTTCATCCTCGGCAACCAGCGGCCGGACGGAGGATTCCCCTATGTCGCGGGGGGCTCGACGACCGATGGGACGTCCACCGCGGCCACCGTCCAGGCGATCGTGGCCATGGGCGAGAATCCGAGCGCCTGGAAGTACGGCACCAGCGCGAACTCGCCCGCGGGGGCCTTGGCCGATCTGCAGCTCAAGAGCGGCGCGTACCAGGACGCGACCGGGGACTCGGGCGCACGGGTCAGCCTGACGAGCTGGACCTTGGCCGCGCTCATGGACAAGCCCTTCTCGACCTACCCCAAAGAGCTGGGCACGAAGTCCCCGGGCTTCGTATACAAGCCTCAGATCACGTCGGCGCGCCCGGCGGACCACGCCAAGTTCACCGGCACTCACACGGTGCTCATACAGGCCAGGTACACTGATGGGACCAAGCTCGGCCAGGTGGGCACCGGCGTGAACGCCAAGGCCTGCCGCGTCTACGTCGACGACGTCAACCGCACGAGTCACGCGAAGATCGGGAGCACTGGTCTGCGTCTGCAACTCAAGAACGTGCCGGACGGAGCGCACACATACAAGCTGAGCATCGTGGACAACGCCGGCAACGTCCGGGAGCTCACACGAGCGTTCACTGTGGCCGCGCCGTCCCCGACGCCGACGACGGCGCCGACGTACACGCCGCCCTATGTACCGACGACCCCCACGCCGACGCCGTCCACCACGCTCTACCCGACACCAACGGATTCCGGGTCACCGTACCCGGACTCCTCGAGCTCGCCCGCTCCGGAAACCGTGAGCGGCGCGGCGATCCCCTCCCCCAGCCCGTCGAGCGGGGTCGGCGTGACGGTCGGGAGCGCCAGCGCCGGCGGTTTCGTGGGCGCCATGCTGCTCGCCATGCTGCCCATCGGAGCCGCCATGTCGTTCCTGATCATGAGCCGTCGCGAACACGCACTCGACGACGCCGGTGAGGGTAAGGTATTGGGCGGAGGCGGCAGTCCGTGGGACCGCCTCAAGCATCGCGTCAAGAGTCTGAAGGACCTCGCAAAGCCCGCAGGGAGATAGGCAGCCCGTGAACGAACTTCAACGGATCATCTACGACGCGTCCCGGGTCCTGCTGTGGCCGGTGCTGGTCGCGACGGTCATCTGCTTCGTCTGGGTACTCATCGAGCTCGGTTTCCTGTTGTACGAACTCTGGCTTCGCTTCCGGTACCGCGATCTCGACGCTCTCGAGGCGCGCACGCTCAAGGCGCGCAAGGCGTTCGAGGACGGCAAGCCGCGCACGGCCTACAGGTATCTGCAGGAGAACAACTACTCGATCGTCGTCTCGCGCTTCCTCTTCGACCTCATTCGCAACTACCAGACCGAGCGCCTGGCGGCCAAGCCGCTCAAGCTGCTGCAGGAGTACGAGTTCTACACGCTCAAGCGCCTGGAGCGCACGCGCATCCTGGTGCGCGTCGGCCCGATGCTCGGCCTCATGGGCACGCTGATCCCACTCTCGCCCGCGCTGCTCGGCCTCGCCACCGGCCACACGACCAACCTGCTCTTCAACATCACGACCGCATTCTCGGTCACCGTGATCGGCTTGCTCATCGGCGGCCTCGCCTTCGTCATCAGCATCGTCCGCGACCGGATGTACGCGCAGGACGTCAGCGACATGGAGTACCTCCTGGAGCTCCTCGAGGGTGGCGACGGCCGCCTGCACTCCGGCCGCCGGCGCGACAAGAAGGGCGTGTGGGACAGTGAGCCGGAGATCTCGTACGACGTGGCCGACGCCGATGTCGGCATCGACACCGACATCGACAAGACGCAGTTGATCCCGACGCTGTTGGAGACGCCCAGCGAGCCGCTGATCCCGGGGGTCTCCGGCAACAACGGCGTCGACGGCCACTCCGGTGGCTCCCCGGCTGTCGTTCCAGTGACGATCGCAGACTCGGCTGGCGCAGCGCCGCCTCTCACGTTCGACGACCCCGCGATGGACTGGAAGCACGACGAAGACCCCTTCGCCGACCTCGGGCCCGTGGATGCGGCGCCGCCCGCCAGCGGCGAGCCTGCACCCGGCGTCGGCGACGCGACCCGCAGCAGCTGAGGTCATCGTGCCGGCGTCAGACGACCATCCCACCATCAGGAACTTGGGCACGGTGTACGAGCCCCGGGACGAAGGGCTGCGCTACATGCGCAGGCGGCGGCTCGGCACGGCCGACCGCAACGGAGACCCGCTAGACGGCGTCGTGAACCTCTTCTATGTCGCCATCGTTCTCGCCGTGGCCTTTCTCGTGGCCGCCCTCTGGGCCACCGGCCTCGGCGGCCTGCTCTCGAGCGCCAGCAGCATGACCATCGTCACCAACCCTGGAACGCCGCAGATGCGCGTCATCGTCAAGAGCGGCGACACGATCAGGGTGCTGCGGACGTCATCAGGCTCGCAGGCGCAGGGCGCAGGGACGCTGGTCGGCTCGTTCTACAAGCTCACCGACGGCACGCTCATCTACGTGCCCGGCGGAAGTCCGGCACCGACGGGCTCGACTCCGGTCCCGGGCACGACACCGGCACCGACCACGACCGACTACCCGACCACCAACCCATACGCGTCGCCGGTGCCGAGCGACTCCGCTTCCGCGGCATCGCCGGGCGCCACGACGGTGCCGAGCTCGGCGGCGACTCCCGACCACTGACAGGTCGCCGTCGCGCCGGCGGACGGCACGCACGGGTGGCAGTGGCGGGTGAGGCGCGAGTGCAGCGGCGTCAGCCGCCGAGCGAGCGCAGCAAGGCCACCAGCCGCTCCAGTTCCGCCTTGCTCTTGAACGCGATCTGGATCGTACCGCCGCGTTTGCCGGAGCGGATCCGGACCGGCGCCTCGAGGAGACCGTAGAGCTCGTCGACGACCTCGCTGAAGTCGGCTGCGGCTGGGCGTGCCTCCTGCGCGGCCTCCTCCGGCGCCACCTCCCCGGACGTCCGCACGAGGGCTTCCGTCTGGCGCACGGTGAGACCCTCGGTCAGCACCAGGCGCGCGAGCCTGCGGCGCTGCCCGTGATCCGGCAGCCCGAGGAGCGCGCGCCCGTGTCCTTCGGTCAGCTCGCCCTGCTCGATCATGCGCTGCACGTCATCGGGCAGCTCAAGCAGGCGCAGAAGGTTGGTCACCGCCACGCGGCTGCGCCCGACCAGCTCGCCGACACGCTGCTGTGTAAGCCCGAACTCGTCGACGAGCGATGCGTAGGCCTGCGCCTCCTCGATGCTGTTGAGATCCTCGCGCGCGACGTTCTCCGCCAGCGCGATCTCGAGCGAGGCGACCTCGTCCGCGGGGCGCACGAGCGCAGGGATGTGGTCGAGGCCGGCCAGCCGGGCCGCGCGCAGTCGCCGCTCGCCGGCGATGAGCTCGTAGTGCTGCACGGAGGCCGGCTCGCCGGGAGGTACGCCCCGTGCGCCGGCGGAGCCGGCAGGATCCACATCGGCGGCGGCATCCGTGCCGTCGGGCTTCGGGAGGCCGGCCGCTGCCGGCGTCGCCGGCTGCAGCGGCCGCACCACCACCGGCTGCACCACGCCGAGAGCGCGGATCGAGGCGGCGAGCTCCAGCAACTCGTCCTCGGAGAACGAGCGGCGCGGCTGACGCCGGTTCACAGCGATCAGGTCGAGCGGGAGCTCGCGCAACCGGCTCTCGCCGGCGCCGCGCGACAGCGCGGGCTTGCCCTCACCGATGAGCGCGCCCAGACCCTTGCCCAGAGCTTTCTTGCTAGTCACGGGACACGACCTCCTTGGCGAGATCGAAATAGGCGTCGCTACCGGCGCAAGAGGCATCGTAGCGCGAGATGGGGAGGCCGTGACTCGGCGCCTCGCTGAGCCTTACGTTCCGCGGGACGACCGTGTCGAACACGTACTGGCCGAGGTGCTCGCGGACCTCTCCGGCGACTTCCCGGCCGAGTCTCGTGCGCCCGTCGTACATGGTGACCACGACGCCGAGGATGTCGAGCTCCGGGTTGAGGTGCTCCTGCACCAGCGCGATGGTGTCGAGCAGCTGGGCGAGCCCCTCGAGGGCATAGTACTCGGCCTGCACGGGGATCAGGACCTCTCGTGCTGCCACGAGCGCGTTGATCGTGAGCACTCCGAGGGACGGCGGGCAGTCGATGAAGACGAAATCGTGGCGGTCGACGTGGCCGGTGAGCGCGTACTCGAGAACGTACTCGTTGCGCGGCGCGCCCGCGAGCTCCACGACGGCGCCGGCGAGATCCGGCGAGGCCGGCAACAACGAAAGATGCTCGATCGCGGTCGGCACCGTGGACTCGCTCACCCCGGCAGCTCCGCCCAGGACCCCGTAGCTGGTGAGCCGAGGGTCCGAGGGGCGCACCCCCAGCCCAGCCGAAGCGTTGGCCTGCGGGTCCATATCGAGGAGGAGTACGTCGAACTGCGCCTCCGCGAGGCACGCGGCGAGGTTGACGGCGGTGGTGGTCTTTCCGACTCCGCCCTTCTGGTTGGTCACGGCGATGACGCGAGTCAACGGGCTCCCTTCGGGGCACCGATACTAGCAGATGGAGGACGCCGGCCGGCACGTGACGGCGTGACCCGCGGACCGGCCGGGCGGGCCTGCGGACGGGCCGGGCGAGACGGCTCGCGAGGTCGCGATCAGCTCGCGAGTGGCCGCTTTGCGGCGATGCCCTCGCGGCGGGGGAAACGATCCGGCGTCGGCGCGACCTTCTCGTAGACGGCGCAGACGGCTTGATCGAGGGGAGAGCGCTCCAGCCGGACGACCGGGCCGGCCGCCAAGCCACACAGGCCGGCGGCGATCCCGGCGGCGGCGCCTTCGTCGCGAACGGCCGCCGCCGTCTTGCTGGCGAGGAGGACGCCACCTGGCGCGAGCAACGGCGCCGCCAGTTCCACGAGCACCGGCAGCGGCGCCACGGCGCGCGCAAAGACGACCGAAGCTCCTTCGCGGCCGGGCGAGGCGGCGGCGTACGCCTCGCTGCGTGCGCAGACCACGCGCGCGCGGCTCGCGAGGCCGGCGGCCCCCACAGCCGCCTCGAGGAACTCGCACTTGCGCGCCACGGCCTCGAGCAGGGTCAGCTCGACGGCGGGCAGCGCGAGGGCCAGGGGGATGCCCGGGATGCCGGCGCCGGCTCCCAGATCGAGCCAGCCGGCGCCGGCTCTCTCGCGCAACTGCGCGACGTCGAGCAGGGCCAGGGCGTCGCCGAGAAGCGTCTCGACGATCTGCTCGCGGGAGCTCAGGCCGGTCACGTTGGCGCGCTTCCAGCCGGCCAGCAGATCCACGTAGGCCTCAAGGGCGGCCGCCTGAGCGCCGCCCAGCGCGAAGCGCTCGGCGAGATCGGAGATACTGAGGCGCGGGCCGGTCATCCCGGCAGGCGACCATGACGCGGGAGCGATGCGGGAGGCTTGGGCAGGCCGGCCGCGATGACCGCGGTGCGGCAGAAGGCGCCGCGGCTTCGCAGCATCAAGGGAGAAGACGGCAGACGTGCCGCGCGGCGCTAGGCGTCGCGGCGCTTGGCGAGGAAGAGGACGGTGCCGCCGCCGTCCGGCTTGCGCAGGTCGAACTCGTCCACGACGGCGCGGATGATCGAGATGCCCATGCCGCCGTCCGCGAGCCCGATCTCCGGCACCCCCTGGCACTCGGGGCAGTCGACGTCGTCCTCGTGGAACCCGCCGCCCTCGTCGCGGATCTCTATGGTCACGCGGTCCTTCTGCACGTTGAACGCCAGATGGACCTGACCGTCGTCGTGATCGTAGGCGTGCCGCACGGAGTTGGAGCACGCCTCGGTGAGCGCGAGCTTGAGGTCCGCGACCGCGTCCTCCGAGAAGCCTCCGCGCGAGCGCAGCAGGCCCGCCAGCGCCAGACGGCCGAGTACCACGTACTCAGCCTTGGCCGGAATATCGAGCTTCACGAAATCGTCCACGGTGAAGAATCCTAACGATTCACACACTGCCGGGCCACCCCGCCCTCACTTGATGCGCGTCCTGACGTTCACGTTCTCGCCACACATCGAGCAGAGTGTTCCCCTCAGCGCGACATCCTCAACCGCGTACCCGGTCCGCCTCACGAGAAGGCGTTTGCAGTTCGGACACACCGTGTTCTCGCCCTCGTGCCCCGGCACGTTCCCGACGTAGACGAAGCGCAGCCCCTCGTCGTGCCCCATCCCAACGGCTCGCTCGAGCGTCGGTATGGGGGTGGGCGGAAGGTGCGAGAACTCGAGGTGCGGCATGAAGCGGGTGACGTGCCAGGGAGTCTCGGGGCCGAGTTCGGCGACGATCCACGCCGCGATGCCGCGCAGCGTCGCCTCGTCGTCGTTGAAGCCGGGGACGACGTTGGTGACGATCTCCACGTGGCAGCCGTGCTCGCGCTTGGCGCGGACGGCGGCCGCGAGCACCGGCGCGAGGTCTGGGACGCGGCACAGCTCGGCGTACTGCGCGTCGCTGAAGCCCTTCACGTCGACGCGGTAGGCGTCGATGTGCGGGGCGAGCACGTCAAGCGCCTCTTCGGTGATGTAGCCGTTGGTGACCATCACTGTGTAGAGGCCGTGCTCGTGCGCAAGCTGTGCGCCGTCGAGGATGTACTCGAGCCAGATCGTCGGCTCGTTGTATGTCCAGGCGACCCCTTGGCAGTCGTTGTGGTCGGCAAGGACCGGCAGATTGCGCACGGGGAGCTCGCGAAGGTCCTTTGTGGCCTCGGCCGGATCGGCGTGGGCGATCTGCCAGTTCTGGCAGTCGCGGCAGGTGAAGTTGCAGCCCACGCTGCCGAGCGAGAGCACGGTCGAGCCCGGGAAGAAGTGGTAGAGCGGCTTCTTCTCGATGGGGTCCGCCGCCACGCTGCACACGCGCCCGTACGTGATCGCGTACAGAGTGCCTTCGCGGTTGGCGCGCGCCCGGCAGACGCCGCTCTTGCCGGGCGCGATCCGGCAGAGGCGCGGGCACACGCGGCACTTCACCGCGCCGTCGTCCAGGCGGTCGTAGAGCATCGCCTCGTGCCACTCGGCCTGGCCGGCCGCCATGGCGCTCACGCCGGCCGCCGCAGCCCGCGGATGCCGCGCTGGACGCAGTCGACCAGCGCGGCCTGCAGGTCCTCGTTGCCGGAGGCGATCGTCGCCATCTGGTAGCTCGCGTCCGAGCCGAGCACCGGCCGGTCGTCAAGCGAGCCGCCGGCCGCGTCGCTGAAGGGCAAGCCGGCCTCCTTGCAGAGAAGGTAGATCGCGGCGACGTCATAGGGCGAGTTGCAGAGTACGGCGCCGCGCCCGACGCGGCGGAACTCCGCCTCCGTCCACGGGTGCGCCGCGATGATCGCCGGGCCGATGTCCACGTACGCGTCGAGCTGCCCGGTGAGGATGCGCGTCACCCCGTAGGTCGCCGAGCCGATGTCGAAGACGCAGCCGCCGACCGAGGAGGCGTCGATCAGCTCCTCGAGGACGCTCGCGAGGATCACGGCCGGACGGCCGCGGAACCCGAGTGTCCAGAAGATGCTCTCGAGGTCGGCGCGGACGGTCGGCAGGAAGGGGATCGCCTTGCCGGCGGCGGTCGTCATGCCGAAGCCGGTGCCGCGCTCGGCGACGAAGAGGTCGCCGGTCTTGATCTCCTGGACCACTCCGGCTGCGACGTCGCCCATCGTCGGCACCGATGAAGGCGGCACGGCGGCGATGCTCACGCACGCCATCTCGAACCCGGCCGCCGCCGGCCGGGTGCCGTCGATGGGGTCGACGATCAGGATGAGCTCCGGGTCCGCCGCCCCTTGAAGGCCCGCGTCCTCCGAGTAGTACGCCCATGCGGGCAGTTCGGCGGCCATGTACTCGGCCAGCAGGGACTCCGCGACCTCGTCGATGGCGAAGGTCACGTCTCCGCCCACCGCCACGCCGGCGTGATCGCGAGCGGCATGGCGACCCAGCGAAGGCAGCACGGCCTCGCGCAGACGCGCGCAGAGGTCGACGAGCTTCTGGGTGGTGTCGTTCACGCGCGCTCCACGTTCGGCGAGGCCGGCTCGCGGCCGGAGCGACCAGTTTACCCTGCTATACTCGGGTTGCCGACCGTCGGCGGACCGACGATGCGGCGACCCGCCCATGTACCCGCTTCCCTACATGCCGTGACAGCGCCCGCAACGCCGCCCGCCGGCGCCATCGTGTACCGGGGCGGGAGGGCCGTGTACCTCAACATCACCAACCGCTGCTCGTGCGCCTGCGAGTTCTGTCTGCGCGAGTGGACCGACGGCGTCTACGGTGAGAACCTGGTGCTCGATCGCGAGCCGGAGCTCGACGAGCTCACTCAGGCGATCGAGCTCGAGTTCCTCGACGGGCCGGCGGACGAAGTCGTGTTCTGCGGCTTCGGCGAGCCTACGATGCGGCTCGATCTGGTGCTCGCCGTCACCGAGTGGCTGCAACTGCGCCGGATCCGCTCCCGGCTGGACACCAACGGCCACGGCGCCCTGCTCAATCCCGGCGTGGACGTGCCGGCAGCCCTGGCGGCGGTCGGCCTCGACGCCGTGACCGTCAGCCTCAACGCCGCCGATCCGGAGTCCTACGATCTCATCTGCCGGCCGACGTTCGCCAAGTCGTACAGGGCTGTCCTGCAGTTTGCCGAACAGTGTCTGCGGCAAGACATCGAGACGACACTGACCGCCGTCGACTTTCCGGGCGCCGACCTGGAGGGCTGCGCGGCGATCGCCGGCGCCATGGGCGCCGGCTTCCGTGCCCGCGGGCTCGCTTCGCCGCGTGGGCGCGACCACGCCGAGAAGGGGGAAGCGCGATGACCGAGACGGGGGCCCGCATCCTGCTGGTGGACGACGAGGACGCCATCCTCAAGCTGCTGCGCTTCCCGCTCGAGAAGGAGGGCTACCAGGTCGTCACCGCCGGTGACGGCGAGGAGGCCCTCGAGACGTTCACACGCGAGACCTTCGACCTCGTGATCCTGGACATCATGCTGCCGCACGTCGACGGCATGGAGGTGTGCCGCCGCATCCGCGCCCAGAGCATCGTCCCCATCATCATGCTCACCGCCAAGTCGGACGAGTTCGACAAGGTGCTCGGCCTCGAGATCGGCGCCGACGACTACATCACCAAGGACAAGTTCAGCCTGCGCGAGTTCCGCAGCCGCGTGCGCGCCCAGCTGCGGCGGGCGGAGATGAGCCGCAGCGCCGAGGCCTCCAAGAAGGACGTGATAAAGGTCGACGACCTCGAGGTCGACCTCCTCAAGCGCAACGTCCTCATCCGCGGCACCAAGTCCGACCTCACCTACATCGAGTTCGAGATCCTCAAGACGCTCATCTCCCACCCCGGCCGCGTGTACAGCCGCCAGCTCCTCCTGCAACTGGTGTGGGGCGACTCGGACTATCGCGACGCGCGCACCGTCGATGTGCACATCCGCCACCTGCGTGAGAAACTCGAGAACGACCCCAAGGACCCCGAGTTCATCTTCACGGTCCGCAACATAGGCTACAAGTTCCGCGAGTTCTAGGAGGCGAGGGCGACCCGGGCGCCCGGCCCACATGCTGTTCCGCTCCGTCAAGAACTGGCTGACCGTCCTCATCCTGGCCCTGGTGGCCCTCGCGATGCTCGTCGCGTGGGTCTACGTCGTGCCGCCGCTCGCCAACAGGCTGGATCAGCAGAAGCTCACCGATCAGCGGCTCAGCGCCTCGGTGATCAGCAGCACTGTATACAACAGCACCGTCTACTACCTCGGGAACCGCAGCATGGGCGTGGGCAACGAGGCCCTCCTCGCACGCACGGTGACGGTCATCGGCATGCAGTTCAACGCCCGCGTCGTGCTCATCACGATGAACCAGGCGATCAGGCAGGACTCGGGCGGCGTCAACGCCCTCGACCTGGGCGACTACCCCATGGTCCAGCAGTCCCTCGCCTCCGGCCGCTTCGTGCAGGGGATCGTCTCCACGTCCTCGGGCCGCTACGCCGCGACCGCCGTGCCGCTCATCGACCCCCAGAGCGGCACGGTGTTCGGCACCGTGCTCGTCGCGTCGTCTCTGAAGGACGTGGACAAGGCAGTTGTGGCCGTGCAGCGGCAGCTGCTCTTCGCCACGATCTTCGCGATGGCGATCAGCCTTCTCCTCGGCTATCTCGCCTCCTACTTCATCGCCCGCCGCCTCAAGCGCATCGAGTTCAGCGCGGAGGCCATCGCGGCGGGCGACCTGACGGCAAAGGTGCCGGCGACGGTGGAGGACGAGATCGGCCAGCTGGCCGCCACCTTCAACGTCATGGCCGACCGGCTCCGGGGCGCCTTCGCCCAGGTGGAGTACGAACGCGACCGCGTCGAGGTGCTGCTCAACGACCTGAGCGAAGGCGTGCTCGGCCTCGCCGGCGACGGGACCGTGTCGATCGCCAACCCGGCGTCGGCCGAGCTGTTGGGCGGAAGCGTCCTCGTGGGCGCCGGGCTCGACGAGATCTTCCCTGCGGACGTCGCCGAAGCCTGGCGCGAGTCGCGCAAGGACGGCGACGTCCAGGTCGTCGTCGTGGTGCACGGCGACCGCACGCTGGAGGCGACCACCTACCCCGTCGGCGGGGCCGCCGACTTCACGTCCATCGTCGTCCTCCGCGACGTCACCGCGCAGGCACGCCTCGAGCGCGCGCGCAGAGACCTCATCGCCAACGCCTCGCACGAGTTCAAGACACCGCTGTTCTCGCTGGCGGGGTTCCTCGAGCTCATCGACGAGGGTAACGTCAGCCCCGCGGAACAGGGCGAGTTCCTCGGCCTGATGCGCCAGCAGGTCGACCGCCTGCGAAACCTCGCCGTGAGCATGCTCGACCTCTCGCGCGTCGAGGCGGGCTCCATCGAGATGCAGCCGGAGTACGTCGAGCTGGAGACCGTCGCGCGCTCCGTGCTCGACGAGTTCCAGGTCCAGGCGCAGGCCAAGGTCCTCGACCTGGTCGCGGAGCCCGACGAAGGCCTGACCGCCTGGTGCGACGAACAGCGGCTCGCCCAGGTGCTGCGAGCGCTGGTCGACAACGCCATCAAGTTCTCGCCGTCGGGCAGCACCGTGACCATCGGCGCGCATCCCGAGGATCCCTTCGTGGCCGTCGTCGTGAGCGACGACGGCCCGGGCATCACGCCGTCCGAGCTGCCCCACGTGTTCGAGCGCTTCCACCGCGGCAGCGAGGAACGGGCGAGCACGTCGGGCGCCGGCCTCGGATTGTCCATCGCCCGCGAACTCACGGAGATGATGGGCGGGCGCATCCGCGCCGAGTCCGGCGGGCGCGGCGCGCAGTTCACGGTCAGCCTGCCGCGCGCGGACCGAGCACCGCGCCAGGCCAAGGGCGGCAGAGCTGAGACGGCGGGCACGCGTCAGACGGAGGCCGTGTCGCCGACAGACGCAGGCGGGCGGGAGCCCAGCGGAACGTCGGCAGGCATGGGCGGCGAGCCCGGTTCATAAGACTTAATCGTCGCCGGGGCGTTACGCAACACGCCCGAGCGCGCACTTAACACCCGGCGGGCATCATGTGCTCCAGATTCGTGCACGGCGTGCGCGAGTGCGCTCGCCTCTTCGGCATGGGGCCGCCACGAGAACGAAGGGAAGACGATGGTCAAGATGCGAGGGTTCCTCCTGGGACTGGGGGGCGGCGCTGTCGGCGCGGCTCTCGTCGTGCTCGTCCTGGTGCTGGTGTTCAACTTCGGGGAGACAAAAGAGACGGTCGTGCAGACACCGTCGCAGCTGCCTGCCACCTACGCGCCCAGCAGCCAGGGATTCACCCCCGAGCAGATTTACAAGACTCTGTCCGGCGGCGTCGTCATGGTCCAGTCGGACTTCGGCAACGCGGGCACCAACATCTTCGGGCAGCAGCAGAGCGGGCAGGCGCTGGGCACCGGCTTCGTCGTCTCCAAGGACGGCTACATCCTCACCAACGCGCACGTCGTGCAGGATCAGGGCCAGAAGGCCACCAGCGTCACCGTCGTGTTCAACAAGGGCGGCTCCAAGACGCAGCAGGTCAAGGGCCAGATCATGGGCATAGACTCCACCAGCGATGTCGCGGTCATCAAGGTCGATCCGGCCGGGGTGGACCTGCAGCCTTTGCCGCTCGGCGATTCGTCCAAGGTGCAGGTCGGCGAGAACGTCGTGGCCATCGGCAACCCGCTCGGATACGACTTCTCGATCACGTCCGGCATCGTCTCGGCCACCGGCCGCAGCCTCCAGGGGCCGAGCGGGCGACCGATCCCCAACGGCATCCAGACCGACGCGGCCATCAACCCCGGCAACTCGGGCGGCCCTCTGATCGACTCGACCGGCCACGTGATCGGCATCAACGAGCAGATCGCCTCCCAGTCGGGCGGCAACCAGGGTCTCGGCTTCGCCGTGCCCATCAACACTGCCATCCGTTCGCTCGGGCAACTCAAGAACGGCGGGACGGTCAAGTACGCGTGGCTCGGCGTCGCCGGCGTGACGCTCACGCCGCAGATCGCCCAGCAGGCCGGCACGACCCAACAGAGCGGCGCGCTGGTAGAGCAGGTGCTGCCCAACAGCCCGGCCGCCAAGGCGGGGCTCAAGGCCGGTACGAAGACCGTCACGGTGCAGGGCCAGAGTGTGAAGGTCGGCGGCGACATCATCGTCAAGATCGACGGTCAGGACGTCGCCACGTATGACGACCTGATCGCCTATCTCGGCACGAAGTCGCCGGGAGACCAGGTCACGTTGACCGTGTTGCGCGGCACCCAGACTCAGACCCTCACGGCGACGCTCGCGACTCGCCCAGCCAACCTGTAGCCGGAGCGAGCAGGACCAGGCTCGAACGGCGGGCCGGCGGCGCCGATGCGCCGCCGGCCCGTGTCACGTACGTCCGATTGCGCGAAGGCGGAAGCCGGCCGCGCGACGTGCGAGCGCGGGTGCCCTCACGGATGGCTCACGTCGCGCTCATGCCCACTAAACCGGGTAGATGGCCCACCTTTTTTGACAACCGCTCATGCGCGGGTGTATACCAAGTATCCAAGGTCGTCTCGGCGCCTTGGGGAGCCGTTCCACCACGCCGACGCGACTGGAGGGTCCGTTGGTCAAGCACCCGCTCGGCGAAAGCATGCAGGCCCTGCTGCCGATCGTGCACGGCCTCGCCGAGATGTTCGGTCCGGACTGCGAGGTCGTCCTGCACGACGTCGCCCAGCTCCCGCACTCCATCGTCGCCATCGAGAACGGCGCCGTCACAGGCCGCACCGTCGGCGACGTCCCCACAGATCGCATGCTCCGCAACCTGCGCAGCGCCGACGAGACGCAGGACGTGCGGCTCTACATCTCCTCGCATGACGGCAAGATCCTCAAGTCGCTCGCCGTCACGCTGCGCGACGAGGACGGCGAGCCCTTCGGCCTCCTCGGACTCAACTTCGACATCTCGGACGTCGTCCAGGCGCAACGCACCCTGGCCAACTTCACCGCCGTGGGCCGGCTCGGCAGCGGCGCCGTGCCCGAGAGCGGCGAGATCTTCGCCGGTGACATCCGCGACGTGGTCGCCGGCATGATCACCAAGATACTTAACGAGATGGGGCGCACGCCGGGAGCGATGTCGCGCGAGGAGAAGATGGAGGTCGTCAAACGCCTGGAGGAGCGCGGCGCTTTCCTCGTGAAACGCTCCGCCGAGCAGGTCGCCGAGGCGCTCGACCTCTCCCGCTACACCATCTTCGCGTACCTCAAGGAGATCCGTCACGGCGACGCCGGCGACGAGGCCACGATGCATCCGGCCGCCGGACGCTCCGCGGGAGGCCGACGGTGACCTGCGATGCGCGCAGTGGCGTCGCCGAGGTGAGCCCCGATGCCGCCACCGTGGACGCGCTCTACGACATCATCGCCGGCTCGGGCTGCCGCTCGCTGGCCGTCATCGGTCTGGTCAAGAACGCCGGCAAGACCACCGTGGTCAACGCGCTCATGGCCAACTGCCGGCACCTCTTCGGCCTCACCTCCCTCGGCCTCGACGGGGAGCGCACCGACCACCTCACGGGGCTCGCGAAGCCGCGCATCGCGCCGCCGCCGGGCACGCTCGTAGCTACTACGCAGGGCTCGCTCGAACGCTCGCGCTACGCGATGGACGTACTCGAGGAACTGCCCTACCACACACCGCTGGGGCGCGTGGTCATCGGCCGTGCCGGCAGCGAGGGCCAGGTCGAGGTCAGCGGGCCCACGACCCTCGCCGAACTGCGTGGCACCGTCGCGCGCCTCCAGGCGCTGGGAGCCGAGCAGGTCCTCGTCGACGGCGCTATCAACCGGCTCGGCAGCGCCTCTCCGCGTGTCAGCGACGGCCTGGTGATGGCGACCGGCGGGATGGTCGGCGAGACTCTGGACGAGGCGATCGAGACCACCTCGGCCACGCTCGACACGCTTCTGCTCCCCACTGCGTCACGGCAGACCCGGGCCCTGATCGCCCCATTCCTCGAGAACCGCACCCGCGCGGTCTTCTTCGACGAGCGCGGCGGCGCCACGCCCCTCGAGCTGCCGACCGTCGTCGGCGAGGGCGTCACGGTCGCCCGCGAGGTGGAGCGCCTCGGCACGCGCACGCTCTTCATCGGCGGCGCCTTGACACAGGAATTCGTGGACGACTTCACGCGCGTCCTGCCCCCCCGCCGCGAGCTTCGCCTCGTGGTGCGCGACGCCACCGTGCTCGTGCTCCCGGCGGCGGCCGTGTCCCGCATCCCCAGGCGCGGGATCGCGCTCGAAGTGCTCACTCCGCTGCGCGTGCTGGCCGTGACGGCGAACCCCTTCCGCGTGCCGCAGCCGTACCAGCCGAAGATCTTCTTCAACGCGATCGCCGGCGCCGTAGGCGATCGCGTACCCGTGTTCGACGTCGTCAATGGGCTCGCCCGGCTGCCTGAGGGCAGCCCCCTGAGCCCAGCCGGCGCCGACTCTCCCTGACGAAAGTGGGTGGTCAAGTGAACGATGCGCTTCGTCTCAACGCCGACGTGGTCGATCGCGCCCGGGCCGCGGCCAGCGCGATCGCCGACGACATCCAGCAGCACATCGAGCGGCACACGACCGACACGACCGAGCGCGCCACGCTGCGTCTGCTCGGCATCTCGGGTGTGAACGAGATCGACGTGCCGCTCGTGAACGTCGTCGCCGAGCACGCCCGCGAGCTGCTGCCTGGCGGCATCATGCGGCCGTTCGTCGACCTCATGATCCAGACCGGCAAGAGCGCGCAGGAGGTGGCCGAAGGCATCGCCGCCGGCGACCTCGCCCTCGCCGCGGTACCCGCCGAGCGGCGCGCAGCCGCGGAGGCCCGCGCCGCCGAGCTCGCCCGGGAGGGCGTGGCGCGCATCGACGCCGTTCGCGCGCGCCGTAACGAGCTCGTCGCCGAGACCGGCGAGGCGGTCAAGCCCTACGTCTACGTGATCGTCGCCACCGGCAATATCTACGAGGACGCCTCGCAGGCGCAGGCGGCCGCGCGGGCCGGCGCCGACGTGATCGCCGTCATCCGGACCACAGCGCAGAGCCTGCTCGACTACGTCCCCTTCGGCGAGACCACCGAGGGCTTCGGCGGCACCTACGCCACTCAGGAGAACTTCCGCCTCATGCGCAAGGCGCTCGACGAGGTCGGCGCCGAGCTCGGCCGCTACATCCGCCTGTGCAACTACGCCAGCGGCCTCTGCATGCCGGAGATCGCCACGATGGGCGCGCTGGAGCGCCTCGACATGATGCTGAACGATTCCATGTACGGCATCATCTTCCGCAACATCAACATGCAGCGCACATTCGTCGACCAGTACCTGAGCCGGCTGATCAACGCCCGCGCCGGCATCATCATCAATACCGGCGAGGACAACTACCTCACGACCGCGGACGCCTTCGAGAAGGGGTTCACGGTCGTCAGCTCGGACTTCATCAACCAGGCGTTCGCGCTGCGCGCCAACCTGGAGCCGTGGCAGATCGGGCTTGGCCACGCCTTCGAGATCAACCCGGCCAAGCCGGACCAGGTCGTCTACCAGATCGCCGACGCTCAGCTCGTTCGTCAGCTGTTCCCCGGTTACCCGCTGAAGTACATGCCGCCCACCAAGTACATGCCGGGCGACATCTTCCAGGGGCACATCATCGACGGCATGTTCAACTTCACCGGTATCTTCACCGGCCAGGAGATCATGCTGCTCGGGATGCTCACGGAGGCCCTGCACACGCCGTTGCTGCAGGATCGTTACCTGAGCATCAAGAACGCCAAGTACGTCTTCGAGAGCTGCCGCGACCTCGCCGGCGAAGTCACCTACAAGCCCGGAGGCATTATCGAGCAGCGCGCCAACGACCAGCTGCAGAAGGCCGCCGAGCAGCTCGAGCACGTCCGTGACATCGGCCTGTTCAAGGCGCTCGAGGACGGCGAGTTCGCCGACGTCAAGCGCGACCCGCGCGGCGGTCGCGGCTTTGAGGGCGTCTTCGAGGTCACCGCGGACTACTTCAACCCGTTCTTCGCGGCGCTACGCGAGGGCCGGATGAGCGGAGCTCCCGCGGGTCCGGCCCCCGGCGCGTCAGTCCCGACAGAAGAAGGGGGGCACTGATGGTGATCAGGCCGTACGGTGATACTCGTGATGACGGCATCATGCAGTTCTCCTTCACGCTCCCGATGCCGTACTCGATCAAGTCCGCCGATGTCGGCAAGCAGTTCCTCGAGAAGCTCGGCTTTCACACGGTCGCCATCGCCGAGTGCAAGGCCATCGACCCGCAGTACACGCTCTTCGTCGCCTACGGACGCACCGACACCGGCATCGACCCGGACGAGGTGAAGGGCGACTACCTCGAGGTCGAGGAGATGGACTACTACGCCATCAACGCCCTCATCAAGGAGAAGCTCGGCCGCAAGCTCAGCGTCGTCGGTGCCGCCATCGAGAGCGACGCGCACACCGTGGGCATCGACGCGATCATGAACATGAAGGGCTTCGCCGGGAACTACGGGCTCGAGCGGTACCCGGAGATGGACGCCCTCAACATGGGCTCGCAGATCCCCTGCGCGCAGCTCGTCAAGACGGCGCTGGAGCGCGAGGCCGACGTCATCCTCGTGAGCCAGATCGTCACGCAGAAGAACATCCACGTACAGCACCTCACCCAGCTCATCGAGCTCATCGAGGCCGAGGGCGTGCGCGAGCGCTTCGTCCTCATCGTCGGAGGGCCGCGTATCAACAACGCGTTCGCCAAGGAACTCGGCTACGACGCCGGCTTCGGGCCACGCACGACACCTCTCGAGGTCGCGTCGTTCATGGCCCAGGAGGTCGTGCGCCGGCACGAGGATGCGTGAGCCTGCACCGATGAACCCATCCGTCATCAACAACTGTGTTGTGACGCAGAGCGTGGATCTTGCGGCGGGGGCTGCAGCCACACACGCAACGGCACCAGGAGGCCAAAGTGTCTGACAACGATATCGTCATCCTTTCCGCAGTACGTACCGCTCAGGGACGATTCATGGGCGGCTTCGCCAAGACGCCCGCGATCGATCTCGGCGCCATCGTCATGAAGGAAGCTCTCGTGCGCGCAGGCGTCGAGGGCGAGCAGCTCGAAGAAGTCATCTTCGGCAACGTCATCCAGGCCGGGCTGGGGCAGAACACCGCCCGCCAGGCCGAGCTCAAGGCCGGCATCCCCGTCGACGTGCCGGCCATCACGGTCAACCGCGTCTGCGTCTCCAGCGCCTCGGCGATGGCGATGGCGGCCAACGCCATCAAGGCGGGCGACGGCGACATCTACCTCGTCGGCGGCATGGAGAACATGACGCGCGCGCCGTGGGTGTTGCAGAACGGTCGCACCGGCTACCGCATGGGCATGCCCACCGACAAGATGTACGACACCATGGTCTGGGATGGCCTCTGGGACGCCTTCAACAACTACCACATGGGCGTGACGGCCGAGAACCTGAGCGAGAAGTTCGGCATCACGCGCGAGCAGCAGGACGAAGTCGCGTACAAGAGCCACCTCAACGCCGTGGCGGCGATCGACGCCGGCCGCTTCAAGGACGAGATCGTCCCCGTGGTGATACCGCAGCGCAAGGGCGACCCTGTGGTGATCGACACCGACGAGTGCCCTCGCCGTGACGCCAGCCTCGAGTCGATGGCCAAGCTCAAGCCGTTCTTCAAGGAGGGTGGCGTCGTGACCGCCGGCAACGCATCGGCGCTCAGCGACGGCGCCAGTGCCGTCGTGCTCACCTCGCGCAAGAAGGCCGCCGGACTCGGCCTCAAGCCGATCGCGACGCTCGTGAGCTATGCGACCGCCGCCTGCGAGCCCGAGATCATGGGCTACGGCGAGACCAAGGCCGCCGAACTGGCGCTCAAGAAGGCCGGTCTCGCCGCCAAGGACGTCGACCTCGCCGAGTTCAACGAGGCGTTCGCCTGCGTCGCCGCTCTCGCCACGCGCGAGCTCGGCCTCGCCGCCGACATCGTCAACGTCAATGGCGGCGCGGTGGCCCTCGGCCACCCGCTCGGCAACACCGGCACGCGCATGGTCGTCACGCTGATCCACGAGTTGCAGAAGCGCGGCAAGACCGTCGGCCTCACCGGTGCCTGCGTGGGCGGCGGCCAGGGCGCCGGTTCCGTCATCAAGGTCGAGGGCTGAGCCCCAAAACAGGGTCAATCGAGGGAGACATCGCCCCGCGCGTGGAAGCGGACCAGGCAGTCGAGCGCGGGCAGATCCCTCTGAGGAAGGAGAGAGCATGAAGGAAGGCAACAAGTTCGGCGCCCACAGGGTCATCGAGCCGCAGGGCGTGCTGCCGCAGCCGGCGTGGCAGATCGACAACACGATGGAGATCGCCGACAACGAGATCCTCATCGACGTCGACACGCTCAACGTCGACGCCGCGAGCTTCACGCAGATCGAGGAGGCCGAGGGCGGCGACGTCAAGAAGATGGCCGCCCACAGCCTCGACATCATCAAGAAGCGCGGCAAGCACCACAATCCCGACACGGGTTCCGGCGGCATGCTGCTGGGCACGGTCGCCGCGATCGGCCCCAAGCTCATGGACCGCGACCTCAAGGTCGGCGACCGCATCGCCACCCTCGTCTCGCTCTCGCTCACGCCGCTCAAGGTCGACGAGATCATCTCCATCAACAAGGACACCTGCCAGGTCAAGGTCAAGGCGCAGGCGATCCTTTTCGAGACCGGCATCTACGCCAAGATCCCAGCCGACATGGACGAGGCTCTCGCTCTCGCCATCCTCGACGTGGCCGGCGCTCCGGCGCAGGCGGCAAAGCTGTGCAAGCCCGGCCAGATCGTGTTCATCATCGGAGCCGGCGGCAAGAGCGGCCTGCTCTGCGCCTACGAGGCCCGCAAGCGCGTGAAGCCGACCGGCAAGGTCATCTGCCTCGTGCACGGCAACGCCGGCAAGAAGCGTCTTGAGAAGACCGGGTTCGCGGACGTCATCATCCAGGGCTCGGCCACCGACCAGCTGTTCGTGTACGAAGAGGTCAAGAAAGCGACCGGCGGCGAGATGGCCGACCTCACGATCAACTGCGTCGATATCCCCAATACCGAGATGGCCTCCGTGCTCGCGACCAAGAACGACGGGACGGTCTACTTCTTCAGCATGGCGACCAGCTTCACTTCGGCCGCTCTGGGCGCCGAGGGCATCGGCGCCGACACGCTGATGATCATCGGCAACGGCTACACCAAGGATCACGCCGTCATCTCGCTCGCCGTCGTGCGCGAGAGCCCGATCCTGATGGAACTCTTCAAGGACACCTACGCCACCGGCGCCGGCAACGCTGAGCCGGTCAACTTGAAGGCCTAGGCAGACTGGGATCATGCGGGGCGCGCGGGCGCTCGCCGGACGCGCACGGAGGGGAAGCGCCCCGAGGGAAGCGGAGCGGCCGCGGGGACCGCGGCGCAGGACGCACGACGCGCGAGGGCGAGGCGCGCGTCCGGGTGCGACATGGCGTTTCAAGCAGGAGGGGCCCCGTGAGGGGCCCCTCCTCTTGGGTCCGCCGGGCGTCCGCTGCCCGCCGGAAGACCTTCGCCGGCGTTTCACGTGAAACACGCGGGCAAGAAGACGGGGGCCGGGCGAGCGCTCCCGCTCCCGCCCGGCCCTTGGGCACCGCAAGGGACCTTTCGCGATCACGTCAGTAGCTCTCACCGCCATTCATACCGCCGCCCGAGGGTCACTCATGAGACTGCTGCACGCGGCCGTCCTCCGCGCTCCGCCGCGGCCCCGTCCAGGCTCCCACGCCACAGCCACGACAGACAGTCCAAGCGCAGCGACGACCGCGGGAACGACGGTCGCCGTTCGGTCTCTGCGCATCCCTCATCTCCCTTCTCCTTGATCCGAGACCGGACCCGAGCGCCGCAACCTCGCGAGCCAGCATCACGGCCGGTGACTTGCCGGCTTCCTGCGGCGGCGTACACACACGTTGTCGGGAACATCCGAAGTACTTTCGCCCATCTCGCGGGACGCAAGCGGGGACTGCAGCGACGTACCCACGGGTAGAAGCACTCAGCGAGCAACCCCACACGGAGGATGACCAGTGACCGAAGAAGACGTCCGGAGGGCGCTGTCCTCTGTCCAGGACCCCGAGCTTGGCAAGAACATCGTCGACCTCGGGATGGTCCGGGACATCGTCGCCCAGCCAGACCGCCTTGGCGCCACGATCGTCCTGACCACGGCCGGATGCCCGCTCCGCAACCAGATCCGCGCCGAGGCCGAGCAGGCGCTGACCGCGATCGCTCAGGGCCGCGCGATCGAGATCAAGCTCGACGCCATGTCGAGCGGCGAGCGCGACGCGCTCGCCGAGCGGCTCAACGACCGTGACGAGCTCGTGCACAGCCTCTTCGGCCCCGGCTCCCGCACGCGCACCATCGCCGTGGCGAGCGGCAAGGGGGGCGTGGGCAAGTCCACCGTCACCGCCAACCTCGCCGTGGCCCTCGCCGGGCAGGGCTACGCCGTCGCCCTGATCGACGCCGACGTCTATGGTCCGACGATACCCCTCATGATGGGGCTGCCCGCCGTCCCGCCGGAGATGCATGAAGGCAAGCTCGTCCCACCGGAAGCCCATGGCGTCAAGGTCGTCTCCATGGGCTTCTTCCTCCCGGACAACGAGCCGGTGATCTGGCGCGGGCCCATGCTCGGCCGCGCCATCGAGCAGTTCCTGGGTGACGTGCTCTGGGGTAGCCCCGACTTCCTCCTCATCGACCTTCCTCCGGGGACCGGCGACATCGCCCTTACGGTCGCCCAGATGATCCCCGGCGCGGGGATGATCATCGTCACCACGCCGCAGGAGGCCGCCGCCAAGACCGCGGTCAAGGCGGCCAAGATGGCACGCATGACCAAACAGCACGTGCTCGGCGTCGTCGAGAACATGTCCTACTACATCTGTCCCGATTGCGGATCCCGCCATCACATCTTCGGCCGCGGGGGCGCCTTCGAGATCGCCCGGCTCATGGACACCCGCCTGCTCGGTCGCATCCCGCTCGACGAGGCGACGCGCGAGAGCGGCGACCGCGGAGCGCCGGCGGCACTCGACCCCTCTACGACCGTCGGAGCCGCCTTCGCGGACCTTGCCCAAGCCATGCTTGATCCCGACGCGGCCCACACGCCGGCGGACGGAGACTAGCGGAGGAGACCCGGGTGCTCGCGCTGCCCGGTCGAACGCAGATCGGGCGCGAGCACCCCCAGGCCGCGGCCACCTCCGGCGATCATTCCGCGGCCTCCTCCGGCACCAGCAGACTTGCCCGTGGGGCCGGCGGTCTCCAGCCGGCGGCAGAGACGGCACTCCGTCGACCTCACCTAAGGCTGCGCGAACGGCGAGAAGCAGGTCTATCGTCCTGCCTCATCCCATCAATCTCACCATTCCTGCCTCCGCGGACGGCGCGTGCAGGATTCCGCATAGAATTAGTGAATTTCAGCGAGGACGCGCTCACCCGGAGACATGACACGTGCGAGTGGGAAAGGCAAACGGCGAAGACTGGCTGCGCCTGAGCGAGGCGGCGCGCGCGCTCGGCGTCAGCCTCAACACCGTGCGCCGATGGAGCGACTCCGGGCAGCTTGCGAGCTACCGCAGCCCGGGAGGACACCGCCGCTTTCGCCGCACCGATGTGGACAAGTTCATCCGCGGGGCCGCCACCGAGCATCACGACGCTGCAGGTCCTCCCCTCACGGCAGGCCACTGGGAGCGCCTGCGCGCGCCTCTCAGCGCCCTCGCCCAGGTCACCGCCGAGGCGATAGGCGTCACCTCGTGCGCCTTCGTCGTCAAGACCGGCGAGCATGACATGACAGTGATCGCCGAGCACGCGCGGGAGGGCGAGGCTCGCCGTGCGGGCGCGACGAAGAGCGGCCCAGCCGAGGACTTCCCCGCCGCTGCGCAGGTCCTTCGCAGCGGGCGGCGGCTCGTGATCGCCGACCTCAACACGACGACTCTCCTCGCTCCCGCCGCCGCGGAGCGCTGCCTGCGCCGGGGCCACGCCGCGATCCTGGCGTTGCCGTTGACGCTCGAAGGCGGCGTGAGCGCGGTCATGGAACTTCTCGAATCGCGGGCGCCGAGGACGTTCACAGGAGCCAACGTCACATTTGCTGAGTTCATGGCGCGTCAGGCGAGCGGGATCTCCGCCGGCGTGGATGCGGGCGGCTCGGTAGGCGACCAGGTCGTGGACTCCCTCGCGCTGCCTCTCGGCCCCGCGCCGCTTGAGCGTCTCCCTGGAGCGGAGACGGGCGGGGCCGGCAACGTCCTGGCCACGGCGCTGAGGCTCCGCGACGAAGTCGCGAACCTGCTCGAGGTGTACGGCGGAGGCGGAAGCGAGGAGGCCCGTGGCGGCGCGGCGGCGGACGGCGGCGGCGCGGCGGCGGACGGCGGCGGCGCGGCGGAGCCCGCGCCGCAGGGGAGCGCGGTCGCCGCGCCGCCGGACGCCTCGCCAACGAGGAGCACGGACCTTGGGGCCCGGAGCAGGTACGTCCCGGAATGGCGCCGGTCGCCCGACGCTGCTCTCGGCGCGATGACGCGACCGGGCGACGACGAGCGGCTCGTGGGCGCCGCACTCGCCGCCCTCCGCGAGGGCGCCGGCCTTGGCGCCTGCACGCTCCACAGGATCGAAGAGGGAGTGGCTCGTCTCGTCGCGTCGGTCGGTGCGGTCGCGCCGGTCGGCGGCGACGGATCCCTGGCGGCGAAGGAGACCGCCTCCACGCTCGATGTCGCGGAGCCGTGGCGGCCCGAGGACTTCCCCGCGACCGCGCAGACGATCGCGGAGCGCGCACCCGTCGCGGTCCACCGCGGCGAGGCCTTCACGCCCGAAGCGGCCGAACGTCTCTTCCCGTCCGAGGAGATCGACGAGGCGCTCCTGGTGCCGCTCGTCTTCGACGACGAGGTGCTCGGCATCCTGGCCGCGGGAGTCAGGCAGGGCCCGCTTCCCGCAGGCACGCCGGAGCTTGCGGAGACGACCGCCCGACTTCTGGCGCGCACGCTCGGCGGCGGTGAGGCGGTCCGGAGGCTCCGGCGCCGCAATGCGGACCTGGAGCTGGTGCTCGAAGCGGGCCTGGAGGACACCGCGCTTCTGAGCACGCAGGAGGTCCTGCACGCTGTCTCGAGACGACTCTCGGAAGTCAGCCATTCGCCGGTGGCCGACATCTACGCGCTCGAGGGCGAGACGCTGCGCGCCCTCGTCAGCTACGACGGCGGACGCCTGGACCTGGAGTGGGAGGGCGTCGTCGTCCCGCTCGGCCGCTACCCCCACAGCCGGCGAGCGGTCCGCACGGCAGAGATCAGCATCATCGCCGGCCTGGACGATCCCGGGCTGACCGAGGAAGGCCGCTTGTCCCTCGAGAAGTGGGGCTACCAGGCGCAGCTGTCGATGCCGCTCATCGCCGGCGGCCGCGTCATCGGGCTTGCCGAGCTGTCAGACTACGCGCCACGGGACTTCTCGCCCGAGCTCGAGCTCATCCGCGGCCTTGGTCAGGTGGCCGCGCATGCCCTGGAGAACGCGTCGCTCTTCGAGCAGGCGGAACGGCGCAGCAGAGTCCTCGACGATCTCGCAGACCTCGCCCTGCTGAGCAGCCGCACGCGCGACCTCGATTCTTTGCTCGGCCGCATCGCGGAGCGCCTGCTGCAGGCCCTGGACGCGGCGAACTGCGACGTCTTCCGGGTGTGCGACGAGGGCCTGCGCTGCGTCGCGAGCTACGACCGTAGCGGCCTCGACGAGCAACAGGTCGGCAGGCTTCTCGATCTCGAGGCGTACCCGGCGCTGGTCGGCGCGATCAACCGCAGGCAGGTCCTGATCATCACTGGACCCGACGACCCCCAGCTGAGCGACGAGGAGAAGCGCACCTACAGGGACTACGGGTTCGCCAGCGAGGTCTCCGTACCCCTCGTGGTCAACGACGAGCTCTACGGGATCATCGATATCTACGACACGCGTGAGCGCGACTACGCCGAATACCTGCCGTTTCTGCGCAGTGCGGCGCAGTCGCTGGCCGGCGCGTTCGAGAACTCCCGTCTTGTCGAGCAGCTCTCGCGCAGGACGGCGGAGTTGCGAGAGATCGTCGATCTCGGCGCCATGATCTCGCAGGCGAGGAATCTCGAGGAGGTGCTGGGCGTCGTCGCCGGCCGCCTCAGGGAGAGCATCGAGGCGGCGGATTGCGACATCTTCGCGCTGCAGGGCGAGCAGCTCCGCTGCCTCGTCAGTTCCGACCTGCGCGGACTCGATCGCAGTGTGGTCGGTCACGTACTCGACATCGACAAGTTCCCGGCGACGGCGCTGGCGGTACGCAGCGGCGAGATCATGACGGTGACGAGCCTTGACGACCCACGGCTGACGCGGCAGGAGCGCGAGGACATGGACGAGTGGGGCTTCCAGAGCGAGCTCTGCATCCCGCTTGTGTCCGGGGACCGAGTGATCGGCCTGATCGACGTGTTCGACACACGCCCTCGCGACTACGGCGAGTACCTCGACTTCCTCAAGAGCGTCGGCCAGATGGCCGCCGGTGCGATCGAGAACGCCCAGCTGGTGTCCGAGCTCGAGAAGCGCAACACCGCGCTGGCCGAGCTCGTCGACCTCGGCAAGGTGGTCTCCGGAGCAGGCGGCCTCGACGAGCTCGTCCGCGCCGTGGGACCGCGGGTCGTCGAGGTCGTCGGCGCACAAGGCTGCCAGGTGTTCCGCGTGGAGGACGGCCTGCTGCGCTGCCTCGCCACCTACGACGATGGCGCCTACCTCGACGACTACGCCCCCGACGCCATGCCGCTCGAGCTCTTCCCGAGCACCGTCGCGGCCATGGAGCGGCGCGAGGCCCTCGTGATCCAAAGTCCAGGCGACCCGCGATTGAGCGACTACGAGCGCGAGCTCTACCGCGAATCCGGCTCCCAGAGCGAGGTCTGCGTGCCCCTGTACACGGCGGAGGCGGTCGTTGGTCTCCTCGACGTCTACGATGACCGCCCCCGCGACTACGCCGAGCACGTCGACTTCCTGATGAGCGTCGGGCAGATCGTCGCCGGCGCCTTCGCCAACGCGATCCTGGTGGAAAGACTCGAGAAGGCGAACCAGAGACTGAGCCTGCTCGTCGATTCGGGCATCGAGCTCGGCGGCACGCTTGAGCTGTCCGAAGTGCTGCAGACCGTCGGGCGGCGGCTCTGCGCTGCCGCCGCCGCCCCGCTGTGCGACATCTACGTGGTCGAAGGCGAGCGGTTGCGCTGCGTCGCCTGCATCGATCACGGTGCGCCGGACGAGGAGTTCGTGGGCACCACGTACCGGCTCGACGACCTGCCGCTCGTCCGCGAAGCCCTGTCTCGCGGCCGGCCCGTCGTGGTCCCGGATCTCGCGGTGGACGCGCGCGTCTCGGAGTGGGAGAGGGCGGAGGAGCTGCGCTGGGGCAACCTTTCCAAGATCGAGTTGCCCTTGGTAAGCAGGGGGCAGGTGATCGGGATCGCCGGCGTCTTCGACGACCACGTGCGGGAGTTCGAAGGCCTCGACATGCTCCAGAGCCTGGCACAGGTGGCCGCGAATGCGCTCGCCAACGCGACCCTCTACGACCGCCTCGATCACAGCGCCGAGCGGATGGCCCTCGTCAACGACGTGAGCTCGGAGCTGTCCTCGCTCCTCGACCTCGACGAAGTGCTTCGCTCCGCTGCCACGAGGCTCTGCGCCATCGCCGGCGTGCCGGCGTGCGACCTCTATCGACTGCGCGAAGACATGCTCGAGAACCTTGTGAGCGTCGTGGACGGCGAGGCCGACCAGAGCTGGCAGGGCCGCGCCTTTCCTCTGAGCGAGTGGGCAGCACCGACCACGGCCGTCGCCGAGCGCCGGCCGGTGCTCGTCTCCACCCTCGACGACCAGCTGCTGCTGCCGGGCGAGCGAGCGGAGATGGAGAGCTGGGGTGAGACCGGCGAGCTCACGGTGCCCCTCATCGCCAAGGACCGCGTCATCGGCGTGCTGGAGCTGCTCGAGCACCGCGGAGACCTCACGCTCACGCAGGACGAGGTCGACACGATCTTCGCCGTGAGCCGCGTCGCGGCGCTCGCCATCGAGAACGCCGACCTTGTCGACGACCTGCAGCTGCGCAACCGGGAGAGCTCCCTGCTCAATGACCTTGCGCGCGCGACCGGCAGCAGCCTCGTCCTGCAGGACATCGCGGCAGGCGCGCTCGAGAAGCTCCGCGCGTTCGTACCTTTCGAGCGCGCCTTCATCGGCCTGCTGCGCGACGGCGACAAGCTGGAGGTCGCGTTCGCCAGCGGGGAGCGCACCCAGCCGCTCCCCGAGGCCGTCGAGCTGCCTCCCCACGGCGAGCTTCTCGGGCGACTCGGAGCCGAGGGCATCCTGACGCTCAGCCTGCCCGCGGACCTGCCGGATGGCTTCGCGCTCCCGGGACTCGAGGATCTCGCGACCGCCATCCTGGTAGCCCTGACGAGCGCCGGCGCAGCCATCGGGATCCTCGCCCTGGGGTCTTCTCGAGCCGGCGCGCTCGACTCCGTCGACCGCCGCCTTCTGGAGCGCGTCGGCGGACACCTGTCGCTCGCAGTCCACAACGCGGAGCTCTACTCCGGCATCAAACGCATGCATCTGAGCAATCTCAAGGCGCTGTCCAGCGCCCTCAGCGCCAAGGACTACTACACGCTCGGCCACGCCGCCCGGGTGGCGGCCTACATGGTCCTGCTCGGCGGAGAGCTCGGCTGGGAGCCCGAGCTTCTGCGCTCGGTGGAAGAGGCCGCCTACCTCCACGACATCGGCAAGATCGGCGTGTCGGACCGTGTCCTGCTCAAGCCGGGCGGCCTCAACGCCCACGAGTGGGAGCTCATGCGCCAGCACCCCGTGTTCAGCGCCGACATCATCCGCACGTTGTTCGATGAGAGCCTGGTGGCCGGAGTGCGCCACCACCACGAGCGTTGGGACGGCTCCGGTTACCCGGATGGCCTTGCCGGCGAGGGCATCCCCCTCGTGGCCCGGGTCATGTGCGTCGTCGACTCCTACGACGCCATGAGCTTCCGGCGGCCGTATCGTCAGGGCCTATCCTCCGGTGAATGCCTGGCCGAGCTCGAGCGTTGCGCGGGGAGTCAGTTCGATCCCGCCGTCGTCGAGGCCTTCGTACATGTGCTCGAGAGGATGGGAGACGCCCGCCGCACTGCGAAGATCGTCGCGGCGGAGGCGGCGGCACGCATCGACCCGGCGCGGCATGCGCGCCTGCTCTCACGCGCCGACGAGGCCCGCCCGGAGTTCGCCGAGATCGGCGCGACGCTCCGGGCCGTGTGCGAAGAGCATCCGCCGGCGCGCTACGCCATGACCTCGATGCGCGCCGGCAAGCGCACGGTCATCGTCTGCGACTCCGCCCCGCCGGCGCCGGACAAGCCCCACATCGGCGACGAGATGGTCGCGGACGACGAGCTGCTTGAGGTCTTCGCCGACCGCGAGGTGGACGCCAACGTGCTCTTCGTCGACCAGTCGGGCGTCTGGATCACGGCGACCTCGCCGCTTCGCGATGCTGACGGCCGCGTGACCGCGGCGGTGACCGCGCAGATCCCGGCGGTGGAAGGCGACGCCGGCATCGAGGGGCTCAAGAGCACCGTGACGCAGACTCTCGCGGCGCTCACGACGTCGGCGGCGCCGATCGACCGCGCTGAGGTGGAGGCGATCACCGACGGCCTCACAGGCCTCTACAACCACCGGTACTTCCACGAGCGGCTCCGGGAGGAACTCGACCGCTGCGCCGATCAGGCCGGCTGCTTGGCGCTGCTCTTCTGTGATCTCGACGACTTCCACGCCTTCAACGAACTGCACGGGCACAGTGCGGGCGACGGCGTGCTGCGGGCCGTCGCCCGCGTGCTCGAGGGCTCTGTACGGCACATCGACCTCGCGGCCCGCTACGGCGGCGAGGAGTTCGCGGCCATCCTTCTCGACACGGACGAGGGCGGCGCCCTCGAGGTGGCCGAGCGGATCCGCGCCGGCATTCTCACCACGAGCGTGTCGGCCGGAGCGGAGCCTCTATCCGTGAGCATCGGCATCGCGACCTGCCCGGCCGACGCGACGTTCAAGGAGGAGCTCATCGACAAGGCCGACTGGGCGATGTACCTGGCCAAGCGCAGCGGGCGGGACCGGGTGATGACGTTTTCCGCGCAGCACGGCAGCGACACACCGGAGCGAGCCGCGTCCGTGAGCCAGGGCTACGTGTCGGCGATGGCGGACCTCGTGGCGGCGCGGGAAGCCTACGAGCGGCGACGTACCTCTGCCATCGCTCACCTGGCGGTCGAAGTGGGACGAGAACTGGGCCTTGACCCGGCCGAGGTACGAGACGCGGCGGGAGCAGCCGGCGGTACGACCCCGGCCGGCGCGCTCAGCCCCGCGCAGAGGATCGTGGCCCTCGCGGCCGCCTATCAGGCGATCGTGCTCGAGCGCCCCTATCGGCCCCAGCTGTCCGAGGCCGAGGCCCTCGACGAGTTTCTTGGGTCACTCGTCGTCCGCGAGGACCGCGTGTTCGCAGCGGCGTTCGCGACCATCCTCGGAAGAGAGAGCCGGACCTAGCCCACCCAAGCCGGGGCCAGACAGAGTGCGGCCCCGGCGGTCCCCGCTGCCGAGTTCCGGCGCCAGGGCCCGACCGCCGGGGCCAGGCAAGCTATCTCACCACCCGGGCGCCGCGGATCCGGCGACGCCCGCCTAGGCGGTGAGGAAGGAGCAGAGGTACTCGCCGACGTCCTTGTCGGCGGATGAGAACTCGAGAGTCCGGAGGAGCCGGCAGAGACTGACGTCGTCTCCCACGATAGTGGCGCCGAGCTGCTCATACCTTGAGAGCAACTCGTCGGCTGCCTGTTCCTTCTCCTCGCGGGTCATGTGAGCCCTCCAGGGGGTCCCGTTTGCTCCAGTAACAGTTTCGGCTTCGGCCCTCGCCGGCACCATGGGAGCATTGTTTAGGGACGAGTGCCCACGCCGTCCGGGAAGCGAGTCCCGTGCCGTCGATACGCACGGCCGCCGTGGCTGGCGTGCCTCCGCGTTGCGGCCGGTCCGGCCGCACGACCGGCCGCTCAGAAGTAGGACTTCAGCGCCCCCCGGCGACGGATGTCGACGGTGGCGCAGTGGAAGCCGCCGCCGATGGTCTCGAAGTCCCAGAACGGGCACTCGACAGGCTCGAAGCCCCACTCCGCGAGCTTGCGCACGAACCTCTTCTCGCCGGCGGACACGATGACGCGCTTCTCGTCCAGCATCACGACGTTCATCATGATCCAGCGGCTGCAGTTGTACATCGGGTGCGACTCGGGCATCTCGGGCTCAGGGCACACGAGGATGTCCCAGCCCGCTTGGGCGAACATCTCCGGCACCTCGACCACGCGCTCCGGATTGACGAGCAGCTTGCCCGGCGCCAGCGGCGAGAACGTGGCGTCGATGTGCATCGGGTGGGTGTCGTGGATCTCGACCTCGTGGACGGCGTACTCGTCGCCCAGGTGGCGGCCGAGCCACTCGATGCCGAAACGGTTGCAGCAGCTCGACCGGGCGATGAACACGTCGCGGCCGCACTTGATGGCGTCGGCGGCGTCGAACATCGGCTCGTACTCGGTGGGCAGGAAGCGCTGGGGTCCGTCCTCGTCCGGCGCCACGAACCCCCGCGTGTAGCTCTCGTCCGAGAGGCGGGGCGGCGGCGCGGCGACCCAGCGGGCGCCGCCGCGGAAGTACTCCTTGCACAGCTCCCGGTAGGCGAGGCGCTCCGTCGACCGGCTGCGCCAGCCCATCGGCGCCTCGATGATCTGGTCGCCGATCACCAGCAGGACGTCGCGAGGCATGAGCGCGTAGCAGCTGCTCGCGACCTCCCAGTCGGGGGTGCTGAGCGGCCGCTCATAGGCATAGGGCTCCGGCCGCCGCACCTTGACTCCGGCCTGCTCGAGCAGATCGACGAAGCCCTCGACGTCGCGCTCCGCCTTCTTCAACATCTCGGTCGGCCAGGGCGTCCCGCCGTGCCGCTTGAAGAAGTCCCACTGGCTCCTGTCGTGGACGACCGCCGGCATGATGACGTCCCACGGCGGCACGAGCGAGTGCTCGTCGACTCTGCCCACCACGATCTCCTCCAGCGGGTCCCACTCGTTGAAGGTATTGACGACGGGCTGGCTCACGTGTCCCTCCTCGAAGATGCGCGCGGAGCGCGATGCGTGACGATGCGGGTCCGGTGGCCGGTCAGGCGCGCTGACGCGCCACCCCGGCGACGATCTCGGCGGCGACCCGCGCCGCTATCGCCGCCCTGCCACCGTCGCCGGACGAAGGGCCTCCTCCGCAGACATCGGCCGCGGCCAGGAGAGCACCCGCGGCCACGGACGCCCCGGTAACGAGCTCCCGTATCGTCAGGCCCACCGGGTCCGCGTCGCCCTCAAGGACGTCGAGATCGACCGACAGGTAGATCGCCTCGGTGCCCGCGGCAGCGGCCTCCAGCGCCTCCTGAGCCACGGTCGCCATCCCAGCCGAAGCCACGTCCGCCACGGAGAACGTGTGAGCCCCGATCTCATCGAGCACCCGCAGCGCCGGCGCGTCAGACGGCGCGGCGCGACCGCCGATCAGCGCCAGGTTGCCCGGGGTCACGACGCCCAGCTCCAGTGCGCGCGCCCACCTCGACGCGTCGCCGTGCGCCGGCTCCAGCGCCACATCGTATCCCGGCGCGAAAGCGACCACCCCGAGCCGGCCGTGCAGCTTGCCCGACAGCACCTGCAGCACCGGGAGGCTGACGAGAGGGCCGCCGCCGAGGACCAGCGGCGTCGCCCCGCAGGCGAGGACGTCCGCCAGGCGTTCGTGCGCTCGCACGAACGTCGCCGTGAGATCTTCGTCCGCGGCGATGTCCCCGTAGTCCACGGCGCGCAGGCCGGCGCCGGAGGAGGCCGCGCGCCGCCAGCCGGAATACGGGGCGGAGGCAAGGCGGATGGCGGCCGGCCCGTCGGGGCGGCCGCCGGCCGACAGGCCCAGGACGACGAGCTCGGCACCGCTGAGGGCGACCGGGTCGTCCACCACAGGGAGCCCCAGGAGCCCGGGTCCCGAAGCTTCGTCCGCCGGCCCAGCCTCGGCGGCCTGCCACAGCCGGCGCAGCTCCGCGCGGTCCATGCCCGGTCTCACCAGCGCCGGGCCACGCGCTGGGCCGCCACGGCCCCCTCGTCGAGCGTGATCCCGAGCCCGGGTCCCTCCGGCACGAGGACCGTCGAGACGCCGTCGCGGACCTCGGCCGCGAGGCCCGAGCCGAGGTCGAGTTCCAGACCACCCTCGCGCCACGGGAGGTCGGCGTCGCCGTGGACGGCGTTCGCGAGTGCGACGTTGACGTGGAAGTGGGCGGCGAGGCCGAGGCTGCTCTCGCCCATGTTGCCCATCATGATCGTGATGCCGGCCGCCTCCGCTATCGCGTTCACCTTGAGCGCGTCGAGGATGCCGCCGGTCTTCATCAGCTTGACCACGAAGATGTCGCAGGCGCCGGCCCGCGCCGCCGCGAGCGCCTCGCGCGGGCCGCGGATGCTCTCGTCCAGCGCGATCGGCGTGTCGACGCGCTCGCGCACGAGACGGGCCGCCTCGAGGTCGTCCATGCGCACCGGCTGCTCGACGAACTCGACGCCGTACGGCTCGAGCAGCTTGATGGCGCGGATCGCCGTCGTCGCGTCCCACCAGCCTTGATTGGCGTCCACGGTGATGCGCGCGTCGAGCCCGGCCGCCTCGCGCACGGCGGCGACGCGCTGCTCGTCGCGCTCCGGCGCGTCGCCGACCTTGATCTTGAACACGGTGACCGCCTCGGCGCGGAAGGCGCGCGTCTTGCGCGCCAGTGTCTCCGGCGTGTCCCACCCCAAGGCGACGACCTCCGTCAGCCCGTCGCGCGAGCGGCCGCCGATGAGGTCGCAGAGCGGCCGCCCGAGCGCCTTCCCCTGGAGGTCCCACAGCGCCATCTCCAGGCCGGCGCGCGCCGCCTGGTTGCCGACCGTGAACAGCTCGCGCTCCCACACGCGGCGGATCGCCTCGAGCTGGAACGGGTCGCGCCCGACGACGGACGGGCCGAGATACTCGCCGATCACGTCCTGGACGGTCCACAGTGTCTCGCCCGTGAACTCGTACGCCGGGCACGACTCACCGAGCCCGACCAAGCCTTCGTCTGTTTCGACGCGCACGAGATCGCAGGGTCCCGCGGACAACGCCGACGAAGCGATGACGAACGGCTCCGCGTAGCGGAGTTCGAGGGTCTCGACGTGCACGGCGGTGATCTTCATGGGCCACACCTGACGGATCGCCTGGGGACGCCACCAGTCTATGCCATCTCGATGAGCGCCCGGAAGCCGCGCCGGCATCGCCGGCGCACTTCCGCCGGGGCGCATGCGGCTTGCCGCCACTCGGGGAATGCCCCATAATACGGAGTCCCCGCAGGGGGACCGCGTGGGGCATTAGCTCAGCTGGGAGAGCGCCTGGATCGCACCCAGGAGGTCAGCGGTTCGATTCCGCTATGCTCCACCACTTCTTCTCACTCCGTCTCGCCCTACGACACAGCTCACTCCCCGCCGTGAACGCGCGGCGCCCCTCACACAAACCAGAAGAACGCCGCGATCGAGACGAGCCCCGTCAGCAGCCAGCGCTCGCGGTCGATCCGGCTCAGGGTCACTCCGGCGACGAGAGCCAGCCCGGCGAACGCCAGGAGCACGGGGAAGTCGGCGTAGCGCTCGTACCACCGCACGTTCGCCATGGTGCTCAACAACATGCCGAGAAGAGCGCTCATAAGCAGTCGGCTCCTCACGTCCGGCAGCCTCGTGGCCAGCAGCCCCGCCACTGCCGCCGACCCCAACGGGATGAGGACCCACCAGAGCAGACTCGACCCGGCCAGCTGAGGGAAAGGCACTCGGGAGACGAGGCCGAGGAAGCTCGTGATGGTGCCGAGCACGCCCAGCGCCAGGAGGGCGAGGGCAGCGGCAGCCGGGAGTGCGAGCACCGCCAGCCAGGCGCGATCGCGGCGAAGCCGCCTCCACCAAGTCGCGATCTCCCCGGACGGCAGCATGAGGACGGCGTATGACCCGACGACGCCCAGACTCAGCAGGAGATTGCGCATCCGGTGAACGGCCGCGAAGGGAGTCGGCGATGCGGCGCCGCCGGGCACGGGCGGTAACGGACCACCCCAGTAGACCAGCAGCGCCGCGAGAGGGACGAGGGCGAGGGCGAGCAGGCAGAGACCGGCGACCCGACGGCGGCGCGGCAGAGGCACGCTCAGCAGCGCCACCAGCCCGGGAGCCAGCAGCCACAGCGTGACCTGACGCATGAGCGTCGCCACGGCGAGGCAGGCGGCAAAGCCGGCAAGGCGCGCCAAGCTGGGCCGCTGCACGTAGGCGAGCGCGCGTTCCAGACCGAGGACGACGAAGAACCAGGTCGGGTTGTCGGTGAGGACGTGGAACGACTGGCCGAAGAAGAACGGCGAGATCGCGAGGAGCATCGCGAGCGCCAAGGCGTCCGGCGGACGGGCCTGCAGGCGGTCGCGGAACAGCACGTAGGCGGTCGCACAGGTGCCCCAGGAGAAGGCGCAGACGATGAGCCGCACGGCCACCATCGAGCCGCCGAAGGGCAGAGCAAGCGTGGCCAGCAGCCAGTAGACGAGGGGACCGGACCACGCCCCATAACCGCTCAGCCAAGGGCGCGGCCACTGGTGGGCGACGACCCGGACGATCCCGTAGTGGACGGACTCGTCCGCTCCCTGGAAGGCGTTGAAGGAGTGGCTGAGTCCGTGCCACCCGACGATGACGACGACGAAGGGCAGCGCCAGGAGCAGCAGATGCACCCAGCGCGAGTCCGACACCGCGGGCCAGCGGCCGGCGACACCACTCACGCTGGGCTGCATGCCACCGAGCTGCCTGGTCATCGTCGCGTGTCCCCTTTGGGGTCGGTCCGCGGTGTGCGTCCACGATCTCGCCGCATTCTAGACCACGCGGGGAGCGCCGCCCTCGAGCCTGCATGCCCGCGAGCCCCCCGGCGCCACGTCTCCTCGCCCCGCGCGCAGTGATACCATGCGCCGCGTGCCCGCACGCGACGACAGCCCAGTCCCGCCCGGCTTCGAGCTGGCTCCCTGCCCCCTCTGCGGGGGGTCTCGCGCCAGGATCGTCGTGCGTGCCGGTGACCGGCTCACGCCCGAGCTCCCCGGGCTTTTCACGGTCGTGCGCTGTCAGGAGTGTGGCCTCGCCTATCAGCGACCGCGGCCGGAGGCGGAGACGGCCGGCCGCTTCTACCCCGACAGCTACACCGGCGGTGGCCGGAGCGGCCGCGTCGAGGCGCTCGAGGCCGCGTACCGGCGGCGCCAGCACGGCGAGGTCGCCCGCTGGCTCGCCGCCCGGCGGCCGGCGCGCGGGCGCGTGCTCGACGTCGGGTGCGGCGCCGGCGACCTGCTCGTGGCGCTTCGCGCGGACGGTTGGAGCGCGCGCGGCGTCGAGCCGTCGCCGCCCGGCGCCGAGCAGGCACGCGACAAACACGGGCTGGACGTCGTCACCGGTCGCTTCGAGCAAGTGGACCTCCCGGAGCACTCGTTCGACGTCATCGTCTTCTCGGGCGTCCTCGAGCACGTCCACGACCCTCTCAGCGCGCTACGCCGCGCTCCGGCGCTCCTGGCACCCGGCGGGCTGGTGGCCGTCCTCTTCCTGCCGATGCTGGATTCGCCGGAGGCCCGGCTCTTCGGACCGCGCTGGCTCGCCCTCGACCTGCCGCGCCACCTCACGCACTTCGAGGACACGACGTTCACGGTGATGGCCGCCAGGGCCGGGCTCGAGATCGTGAGCCGGGAGACCTACTCCCGCCGCCACAGCGCGGCGCAGCTGGTCGGCTCGCTGGCGCCGGGCCTGCAGAAGCACCGCTTCTACCGCGCCGAGTCGCGCGAGTCGAGCACGGTGGGGATCGCCTCGCGGCTGACGCCGCTCGCGAAGCGGGCGACGTTCCTCGCTGCGACGACGGCGGCCAAGCCGGTCGCCAGACTCGCCTCGGCGGCCGGCGCCCCGTCCGTCTGCTCGTACTTCCTGGAGCCGGCTGCCGAAGAGGGCGACTGCAGCGGAGAAGGCGGCTAGGCCGGAGGCGCCTCGACCGCGGGCTGCCCCTCGGAGTCTTCGTCGTCGTCGATGCCCACATCGGTGAGGACCACCATCGGGGCGTCCGGATCGAGTTGCACCAACAGAGAACCGCACTGCGGGCAGACCGGCTGAGGTGCGTCGACGCTGAACTCGTCGCTGCAGCTGAGGCAGGTCGCGGCGACAGGCTGATGGTCGAAGTGCAGCACGGCTTCGCGGAAGAAGTCGTCCTCGCCGGCGAGCATCTCGAAGTACATCTCGATGGACTCCTGCGAGAAGTCGGCCGCCGGCGTCATGGTGAGAAACAGATCCGTCACGCGGCGGCCGCCGTTGGCCTGCGCCGCCTCGCGCGCCCGATCGATGATGCCTTGCGTGATCCCGAGCTCATGCACGGCTGAGCCTCCGTCGTTGTGCCGCTTCGCGACTACCGGCCACGTCCCTCACGCGACCAGGCGCGCGACGTCGCCCTGCTAGTTCTACCACCTCGCCCACCAGTCTCGTCCACATGGGCTTCAAGGCTTGGCAAGGGCGATTGTCAGCAGCAACGAATGTCGACTAAGTTCGGTACTCTGGCTACGATACAGCGCCTATTATGCGCACCAAGATACGATATTCGTCGACGGGTCGCTTGTGCCCACAACATCCGTCTGATACAACGGAGGGCGACAGCCATGGGCTTCCCGCCTCACGTGAGGCGCGAGCGAAAGGAGTGGGCAGATGAAGGTCCTCATCGTGGGCGCCGGCATGCAGGGTCAGGTCATCACCTGGAACCTCGGCCGCAACCCCGCCGTCACCGAGATCGTCGTGGCGGATTACGACGAGAAGCGCGCGCAGTTCGTCGCCGACCAGGTCGGCAACGGCAAGGCCACGGCGATGTTCATCAATGCCGCCGACTCAGACGCGATCGCCAAGGCCGGCGAGGGCTGCAAGCTCATCGTCAACGCCGTGATCCCGCAGTTCAACAAGTCGATCATGCAGGCGTGCCTCAAGTGCGGCGCCGCCTATCAGGACATGGCCCAGGGCCAGACGCAGACGCAGACTATCGACGAGGCCTACCTCGACCAGATGACTCTCGCGCCGGAGTTCGCCAAGCAGGGTGTGCTCGCGCTGCTCAGCACCGGCATGGACCCGGGCGTCACCAACACCTTCGCGGCCAACGGGTACGAGGACCTCGACAAGTGCTTCGAGATCCGCATCAAGGACTTCGCCCTCTTCGACTCCCCGGTCCCGCTGCAGGTGTGGAGCCAGGAGACCTACTACACCGACTGCTCCCAGCCGCCGCTGCTCTACGAGGACGGCGAGTTCAAGCGCGTCGAGATCTTCGGGCGCCGCGAGCACTACGAGTTCCCCGAGCCCTTCGGCCTCGGCACCGTCATCTGCCACGACCACGAAGAGGTCAGCACCCTGCCGCGCCTGCTTCCCAAGACGCTCGGCGAGAAGGGCCTGCGCTACGTCGACTTCAAGATGGGCGGTGACGAGGACGGCATCGACGGCGACCTCGCCTTCGTCGGCTCCGGCATGGTGAGCAAGGAGTACGTGACGCTGAAGGACGGCACCAAGGTCCGCCCGATCGACGTCTACGTCGCCACCCTGGCGCCGAACCCGCCGGCGGACGAGCTCGCGAGGCTTGCGCTCGCCGGCGAGATCACCGACTTTGGCGTGGTCACGGTGGATTGCATCGGCGAGAAGAACGGCAAGCCGGCCACTATCGGCTACAACATCTTCCCGCCGGACATCAAGTGGGTGAACGGCCAGATCCCCGGCGCCACCTGCGTAAGCTACGGCACCAGCACGCCGTCGAGCATCTACGCGGAGTTCATCGTCGAGGACAGGATCACGCAGAAGGGCATGATCTGCCCGGAGGAGCTGCCGCGCACCGTGCGCGACGCCTTCATCGCCGAGTGCGGCGTGCGCAACATGCCGATCACGCGCAAGGACGTCGTCGCGGCGAACTGACGCGGGCACACAAGAGCCCCTGAGGCGCTTCCTCGTTCGGGAAGCGTGGAGGGCCGGGGCGGCGCAAGCCGCCCCGGCCCTCCTTTCGACTGAGGACGGCGCAGGCTCAGGCCAGGGGCTTCTCCATCACGTCGAAGCGGCGGGCCACGCGCATGCCGGCGGCCTCGTAGACGCGCACGGCCCCGGTCACGTTCTGCGCGTCCACGTACAGACGCACCACCGTCTCACCAAGATCGCGCAGCGTGGCAAACGCCGCCAGCAGGAGCGCGCGTCCGATGCCGCGCCCGCGCCACGGCTCGCGCACGGCAAGATCGCCGATCTCGGCCCCGTGCTCGTCCCGGACCGGGATGACGTACCCGGCGAGCTCCGCACCGTCCCAGGCGAGCCACCACAGGGTCGAGTCGGCGTCGGCCGGATCGAGGTGGTGCAGGCGCCACTCGTCGTAGCTGCGAGCCTCGAACAGAAAGTGCGCGGAGAAGGCCTCCACGTCGGCCGCCCACACGCTCGTCTCATCGACGCCGGGCCTGAATGGCCGAGGCTCTACCCCCGCGGGCCACGATGCGGGAGGTGGTTCATCGTGCAGATCCGTCGCCATCTCGTAGAACTGGCGGACCGGGGCGAAGCCGCGCGCGTCCAAAGACGTCCGACGCACGGTGTCAGTGTCTTCGCACCAGACGATGAGCCGGCGAGCGGCACCGTCCTGCCGCCGGGAAGGTAGCTCCGCGGCGCGGGACTCTATCATGTCGAGCAGCGCGTCGCCGAGTCCGAGGCCGCGGTGCGCCGGGTGCACGTAGGGGTCGGCAGTGACCTCGCCGGCGGTCTCGGGCCACAGCATGATGACCCCGGCGATCGACCCCCCCGGCGAGACGGCGACCCACCAGTCCGTCTCGGGGTGACGCCCCGGGTCCTTCCACTCCGTCGCCAGCTCCTGCTCGGCGCTGCGGGGTTCGCCGGCGTCGTGACTCTCGGCCGCGTCGAGCACAGATTGGGCGGCCGGCAGATCGGCGGCGTCGGGGTGGCGCAGGATGTAGCCGGGAGGGATCGGCATCGAGACTCCTGGGGCTTGCGGGCGCTACTCGCCCACCTTACTCCCGCACGCCGCAGAAACGGAGGGCCGTCAGGATGAGCGCCTCGGCGGCTTGGCGAAGCTCGTCGACCGGCACGTACTCGTCCGGCATGTGGGCGACGCGGACGTCGCCCGGGCCGAACAAGACCGTCGGGATGCCGCCTGTGTTGACCAGAAGCCTCATGTCCGAGCCGTAGGTGACGCCCTCCACCGGAGGCGCGGAGCCCGTCAGTGCCGTGACCGCCGCGTTGAGGGTGGTCACGATGGGATCCCGCAGATCAGTCACGGCGGAGTCGAAACGCCCGCCCCACCACTCCACGTCGGGCGGGTGATCGCGCAGCCATGAGTCGGCCGCGGCGGCGCGGGCGATCGCTTCTTCGAACGCCTGCCGGGCCGCGGCCGGCTCTTCCCCCACCGCTACACCGTAGCGGCCCTCGGCCACCAGCGTGTCGGGCACGCTCGACGCCCAATCGCCGGCGCGAAGCGTGCCGACCTCGATGGGCCACGGGAGCCGATAGCCCGCGAAAAGCTGGTCCCTCGGATCGCCCGCGACCGCCGCCCGCGCGTGCCCCGACTCGTCTGCCGGCGGGTCTGCGAGACCACAGCGCTGTGCCTCGAGCTCGCGGAGGCCGGCGAACAGCGGCGCGAACTTCTCGACGGCGCTCACGCCTTCTTCCCGCACGCAGCCGTGCGCGGAGAGACCGTGCACGACGAGGCGGAACATCAGCGATCCTGCCTGGGCGGAGACCACGGCGAGCCGAGTCGGCTCGACCACGATCGCTCCATCGGCCTTGTGTCCGCGCACGATCGTCGCCAGCGTTCCGGTGCCGCCGTCCTCCTCGCCGACCACGCTGGCGACACTCAACCGACCGCGCAGGCGGACACCGGCGTCCCTGATGGCCTTGGCGGCGAAGAGCGCACAGCACAAGCCGCCCTTCATGTCCACGGCGCCGCGGCCGTAGACCCGTCCGCCCCGGACGGCGGCGGCGAACGGCGGCGACGTCCACGCCACATCGTCGCCGGGCGGCACCACGTCGATGTGACCGTTGAGCAGGAGGTCGCGGCCCCGTGCCGGTGGTCCGGCGCATGCGGCCCGCCCCCGGGCGCCGGCCCCGGCCGGCTCGCCGGTCCAGCCGACGACGCCGAGGGCCTCGTCACGCTCGACCTCGGCGGAGTAGTCGGGGTGCGGAGAAAGCGCCGGCAGATCGATCTCCCAGACGTCGGCCGTCAGCCCTGCGCGGCGCATCCACTCGGCCACGGCAAGCTGCGCCGGACTCTCGTCGCGGTCAAGGCTCGGGATGGCGATGAGATCGCAGAGGAAGGCGACCATGCCGTCCAGGTCGAGAGCGTCGAGCGCACGCCGCTCGGCGACGCTCAGCCCGGGGTCAGCGAACGCGCCCAACGTTCACTCCGGGTCGCGCAACACTGGCCTCGTGAGACACGTCGGGCCGCCCTCCGCCTTGAAGGACAGCGGTTCGCCGGGGAAGGTGATGACCTCGCAGTCGGCCTCCTCCAGCAGCTGACGCGTGACCGGACTACCGTCCAGCATGATGCAGCGGCGCGGGGCGACGGTGAGCACGTTGGTCGCCTGCGTGTGCAGGAACTCGTCCTCCGGCACTTCGAGCAGGCGCACGCCCCGGCGCCTGAGCTCCTCCCAGAAGGCGGTCGGCATCAGCGGCGGATACGCGACCGCCAGATCCACGTCCACAGGGCTGATGAGGCTCAGGAGGTGCAGGCACGCGTCAGGGCCGGTGAAGTAGGGCAGATCGTAGTCCAGCACCGTGATCCCGAGCGGCCCCAGCAGACCGCGCAGCTGGCTCACGCCTTCGCCGTTGCTGCGAAAGCCGCGGCCCACGGCCAGCGTGTCGTGGTCGAGCCACATCGTGTCGCCGCCCTCGCAGCGGGCGTCCCCTTCGAGCCTGCCATACAGAGGGACGCCGCACGCCTGAAGTGTGCGGCCGAGCGGCTCTTCCTCGCCCCGGCGCAGCTCCTTGCCCATGCGCAGGAGGATGGCGCCCGCGTCGGTCACCAGCGCCGGGTCGAACACGAACACGCTGTCGGCGTGCTCCGGCAACGGCTCTTCGTGGTAGAGCACCTCGACGCCCCAGGCGCCGAGGGCGTCGGCGAAGGCGTCGTGCGCGGCGCGAGCCGTCTCCACGTCTATCGCCGAGGAGTAGTGCCAGCGCGCGGGATCCGCGGAGGCCATCGCTTCATCGGGGCGCCGCATCACCACGCGGCGCAGCGGTGCGACCATGCTCTGGGCGCCGTAGCCTCGACTCATCCGCTCTCCTCTCCGGGCGGCCGCGAGCGGCGGCGCCCTGGTGCAGTGGTCAGATCAGATCGCCGCCGGAAGACCATGGACGCTGCGCTCCCTGGAGAGACGGATCACGGCGGAGCCGGGATGAGAGACGCGCTCAGTCGCCGTGGATCTTGCGCCGCCAGGGCGCCCACGACGTGGGGCGGTTCATGTCGGCGTACTGGTGCACCGGCGTGTCCTCGGGCGCCTTGAGCACGAGCAGGCCGTCCGCGTCGAGCACGTCCAGGGCATCGGCCTGCATGAGAGCGAAGAGGCTGACGATGCCCACGGCGTCGTGGCCCCCGCCCAGCTCGTCCACGGTGAGCGTGTGATCGGCGACGAGACGCTTCCAGGTGACCGTGACGCGGTCCCACGTGAAGTCCGCGCGCATGCCTCGCACGAGCAACGAGAGCTCGCGATCGCTCGACCCGACGATGCGGCACTTGCCGCGCCAGAAGACGAGGGGGAACTCATCGCCGATCATCTGCTCGGTGCGGTGCTTCATCGTCTCGATGGAGATCATTGGGCCTCCCGGCGGTGCGCTGCTCGGGCTAGTCTATCGTGCGGCCCTCGGCCGGGCGAGCAGCGCCGCTCGCGTTGCCCCGGCCGCAGGCCGTGAGTAGAGTCAGGGGCTGTGATGGCGAACGCACTTGCCCGCATCGACCTGCACTGCCACTCCCGCTACAGCGGCGCGACCGACATCTGGATGGCCCGGACGCTGCGCGTGGGAGAGCATACCGGCGACCCCGCCGAGATCTATCGGCGCGCCAAGATGCAGGGCATGACGCACGTGACGCTCACCGATCGCGACACTATCGAAGGCGGCCTGCGGCTCGCGCACCACGAGGACTTCGTGCTCGGCGAGGAGGTCACCGCGTTCTTCCCGTCCGAGGCGCACTCGGTGCAGGTGCTCGTCTGGGGCCTGGCGGAAGAGCACCACGCCGAGATCCAGGCGCTGCGCTTCAACATCCACGAGCTCGTGGCCTACCTGCGCCGTCACGAGATCGCGCACGGGTTGGCGCAGCCCACGTCGCTCCGCTCGAGCGGCCTGCGCCCCGACCAGTTCGAGCAGTTGCTGCTCCTCTTCTGCCTCTGGGAGGTCCGGGACGGGGCCACGCACCAGGCGGCCAACGACCTCGCGATCCGGCTGACGCAGACAAGCGCCGAGACGCTGGCCCGGCTCGCCGATCACTACCGGATCGAGCCGGCGACGACGTCGATCAGCGGATTCGCGGGCTCCAACGACTTGAGCGGCCTCGACGTCGGCGCCACGTATACGGAGGTCGAGACGACCGACGGCGACATCCTTGCCGGCCTGCGCCGCGGCGCCACCCACCCTCGAGGGGAGATCGCCACCACCGCGAAGACTGCGCGTACGCTGGTCGGCCTCGCCTCGGAAGGCGTGGGTGGGCGCGGCGGGCGTGTGACCGCGTGGTTCCTCGACAATGTCCTAGGCCTGGAGCCGCCGACGTGGCTCCTGCGCTCCTCGCTCAGCCAGAAGCTCCTCGGGCGCGCGCTCGGCGTCACCACCCGGCGACCGGGCACCGGCGGCCGCCGGCCGTGGCGGATGACCGCCGTCTCCGAGGTCGCCGAGGCGTTGCAGCAGGGCGGCCTCGGCGAAGGTCCGCAGCGCTACCGGCGGCTCGCCGAGATCATCGACGAGACGTGGAAGCGCGCGACGGTCGAGCACTTCGATGCACTGCGCGAAGCCGTTGCCGACGAGGACGGCCGCGCTGGCGCCTCCCTCCGGGAGCTCGCCGGCGTCCAGGTGCTCCTGGCGCCCTATTTCATCGCCGCCGCGTTCCGAGCCCGTGAGGAGCGGCACTCCTCGCGGCTCGCCAACACGCTCGAGGACGCCGGTCTGTTGCCGCGCAGCCCGGCGCCCGGCGCCCCACGAGTGGCGATGTTCACCGACACCTATCTCGACCTCAACGGCGTCGCCACCGTCCTCCAGGCGATCAACGCGGAGGCGCGCCAGGAGGGGTATCCGCTCACCATCGTGTCGTGCGGCGAGAAGCGCGCCGGCAGCCCCGGCCACGAGCAGTTCGCCGCACTCGAGCGCATCAACCTCGAGGTCTACAGCGACTTCCCTCTGGACATCCCGCCGCTCCTCGAGATGCTGGCGTGGTGCGAGAACGAGCGCATCGAGGTCATCCACGCCGCCACGCCCGGCCCTGTCGGCCTGGCGGCGTCCGTCCTCGCCCGCGCGCTCGACCTGCCGCTCATCGGCACATACCACACTGACGTGCCCCGACTCGGCTATTTCCTCACCGGCGACCACCTCCTCGAGGAAGTGCTCTGGAACTACATGCGCTGGTTCTACCGCAGCTGCGAGGCGGTCTTCACGCCGTCGCGCGGCGTGGAGAGGGAGCTTGCCGCGCGCGGGCTCGCCGTGCGCTTCGAGCCGCTCGACCAGGCGGTCGACGCCGAGGCGTTCTCACCGGACCGTCGGGACGCCGGCCTGCACCACGAGCTCGGCGGCGAGGGTCACGTGATCCTGTGGGTGGGACGTGTCTCGGCGGAGAAGAACCTCGAGCTGCTCGCCACCGCCTACGCCGCGATCCGCGAGCACCGCGACGACGTGAGCCTGGTGATCGTCGGTGACGGGCCGTACCGCAAGACGCTCGAAGAGATGGCGCCAGACGCGACCTTCCTCGGCTTCCGCTCCGGCAAGGAGCTGGCGCGGATCTACGCTTCTTCCGACGTCTTCGTCTTCCCCGGCGCCGCGGAGACCTTTGGCCAGGTCGTCCTCGAGGCGGCGATGTCCGGGTTGCCCACCGTCGTGACGGCCGGCTCCATCCCCAGCGAGGCGGTCGTCCCCGGCGAGACCGCCCTCACGGTCAGCCCGGGCAACGTCGACGGCATCCGCGACGCCATCGAGACCCTTCTCGACGACCCCGGGCTGCGCGCGCGGATGGGCGCCGCCGCGCGCGCCAACGCCGAGGGACGCACCTGGAAGAAGGCGTTCGCGCACTTCAAGGACGTCTACGCGGACGTGCGCTGGTGAGCGCAGCGTGGGCGGCCCCGTGCCGCGTGTGAAGGGCCCCGGGCCGGATGCAGGCGGCGGGCGGATGATCGCAGGCGCCGCCGGTCCGGGCGCCTCGCTCTTCCTGCTCGCGCATCACGACGACGAGGTCTTCTGTGCGGGTGCGCTGGCGGCGGCGCTCGCCGCCGGGCGCCGCGTCAGGCTCCTCTGGGCGACGGCGGGCGGGCTGGCGCCCGCGGCGCGGCGCCTCGCGGAAGGCCGCAGTGTCCAGCGCCTCCTGGCGCTGCCCGACGCCGACGTCCGCCTGCTCGGACTGCCGGACCAGCACGCCGTGGAGCACCTCGATCGGATCGAGGCCGAAGCCGCCGGACTGATGGACGACGTGGACGCGGTCTACGTGACGGCGTGGGAAGGCGGCCACCCGGATCACGATGCGCTCAACGTCGTCGCCACTCGGCTGCAGGCACGAGCAATGCGGGCGGCGGGAGTAGACGACACACACCGTGCGGCGCCCACGGGCGGATCGCCTCGCTTCTTCGAGTTCGGCCTCTACCGGCGCGGCAGTGGCGGGCTGGCGGTCAAGACGCCGCTGCAGCCCGCCGAGCCGCTCCTGGACGAGAGCGCCCTGGGGCTGCGTCGAGCGCTCATGCACGCCGACTCCAGCCAGTGGCCGTCCCTCGGCGTGCTGGCCGCCGCGGGCCGCCTGCAGCGCACGTGGGCGACTGAGCCGGTGCGCGAGTTGCCGGCAGACCGCGACTACTCGCTTCCGCCGGCGCCCGAGCCGCTGCTCTATCGGTTGTACACGCGCTGGGACTTCGCCGGCTTCCGCAGAGCCGCCGGCCTCTGAGCGGGCGATGCCGCGGGCACCCGGCCGGCGGCGGCCAAGCCGCTAGGGACGCGGGACGAGCCCGACGCGCTCTCGCACTTTGGCGAGCGTGCGTTCAGCGAGGGCCTCGGCGCGCTCGGCGCCGGCCTTGAGCACGTCGAGGGTGTAGGCCTTGTCCGCCTCGAGGTCCTTGATGCGCGCCTGGATCGGCGTCAGCGCCTCGACCACGACCTCGCCGAGGTCGGCCTTGAAGTCGGCGTAGCCCTTGCCCTCGTAGCGGCGCTCGATGTCGGCGACGGGCTCGCCGGCGAGCGCGCCGTAGATATCGAGCAGGTTCGTGAGCGCCGGCTTGTCGGGACCGCCGCGAACGTCCGCGCCCGAATCGGTGACCGCCCGCTTGATCTTGCGGCGGATGACGTCGGGCGGGTCCATGACGGCGATGTAGCTGCTCTCCGACCCGGCGCTCTTGCTCATCTTCTTCGCCGGGTCGTCCAGGCTCATCACCCTGGCGCCGCCTTCGCGGATGATCGGCTCGGGCACGACGAGCGCCTTGCCGAAGGCGTTGTTGAAGCGCTCGGCGAGGTCGCGCGTGAGCTCCACGTGCTGCTTCTGGTCTTCGCCGACCGGAACCGCGTCGGCACGGTACAGCAGGATGTCCGCGGCCATGAGCACCGGGTAGTCGAAGATCCCGACGCCGATGCTCTCGCCCTCGGCCCCGGCAGTCTTGTCCTTGAACTGCGTCATGCGCCGCAGCTCGCCCATGTACGTGATCGTGTTGAGGATCCACATGAGCTCCGCGTGCGCGGGCACGTGGCTCTGGACAAAGACGATCGACTGCTCCGGATCGACGCCGGATGCAAGGAACAGGTTCACGAGGTCGATCGTGTTGCGCCGCAACTCGGCGCGCACTTGCCGCGCGGTGATGGCGTGCAGGTCCACGGCGCAATAGATGCAGTCGTGCGTCTCCTGCATATCCACCCAATTGCGAATGGCGCCGAGGTAGTTGCCGAGGTGCAGCGTGCCTGACGGCTGGATGCCGCTGAAGACGCGCGGACGCCGCTCAGGCCTGGGGGCCTCGGCGTCCGGGTGCTTGTCGGCGGTTTCGCTCACGGGTGTGGAGTCTACCGAAGCCCGGCCGGCCGAGCCAATCGGGAGCGGGTGCTCCGCTCCGGGGCAGATCGCGCCGTCAGGCGCCCGGTGTGTGGTGCGCCTCGTCGCTCAGCGGCGCGATGACGCCCTCGAGAGCAGCGCCCCGCCGGCGCGTCTCGTCGTCGCCTGGACCCCTGCGCCGCCCCGTCATGAAGCGGATGAAGTAGTAGAGCCACAAGGCGAAGAGCCAGATGGCCTCGATCAAGTACAACCAGGTCGGCCACATGACGACGGCGAGCAGGGCCTTGCCGAGCACGACCTCGAGCACGAGGAAGATGCCGAGCGCGACGATGGCCGCGCGGAAGTACCTCTTGCGCGGCCCGTCCTCCCAGTCCCTGGCGACGCGCGTGAAGGCGAGGACCGCGAGGCCGGCGTAGAAGGCGAGGAAGAGCGCCTGCGCCGGCCATGAGGTCAGCAGGTCGCGCAACCAGCGCGCGGCTTGGGCGTTCTCGTCGCCCGCCAGCCAGTGGATCATCGCGATCATCCCGACTCCCTCATCCGGTCCCCGAAAGGGGAGCGCTCTTCAATCCATGGTACTCCGGCGGCCGAGGCTGACAAGCGCAGCGTGAGCGGTTCGGCGGCCAGGCGGGCGGGAGACGCCGGAGAGCCAGGCGCGGGCGTGGCGGCAGGGAGGCCGCCCCCATGAGCGAACTGGGAGGGGCGGCCCGCGCCACACCGGAAGAGGCCGCTCGAGTGAGGTGAAGCGATGAGCGACACGAGCGTGAACCTGCGGCTCAGGAGCGTCGACGACTTCTTCCATCAGCCGCACATCGATCCGCGGTCCGAGTGGTTCGAGCACTACAGCCTCACGTCCGGCCTCGAGTACGTGGTGGAGAAGGTGGCCGACTCGCCCAGGACGACGCACGTGCGCGTCGAGATCTGCCTGCCGGCCGAGGCGCTCGCGGATGGCCTCGCGGAGAGCGTCAAGACGGGCATCGAGCGCTACTGCGAGGCTCGCCTGAGGACGGTCGACCACGCCGCTCGCGAGGACCGTTCGCGCGGGTGGCTCATGCTGGCGTTCTCGATCTTCGTGGTGTTCGCACTCGTCTGGGTGGCGCAGCAGTTCGCCAGCAAGCAGGAGACCCTGCTCGGCGTCGCCTCGGAGGGCCTGAGCATCGCCGCGTGGGTCATGCTCTGGCACCCACTCGAGCACCTGGTGTTCAACCGCTGGGACCACCGGCTCGACGGCCGGGTCCTGCGCACCGTGCGCGACCACTGCACCGTGACGATCGCTGCGGTCGAGACGCCGGGCTCGACCCTCTGAGGCTCGCGTTGCGGCGCGGCGCGGCCGGTGCTACCCTGCTCGGGAACCAAGGACGCCCGGCAGAAGGCCGCGTGAGAGTCCGCGCCGATACCACGGTTGCGGACGCCGAAGGGGCAAGGCGAGCGCAGGAAGCGCCGGCCGAAACTCTCAGGCAACCGGAACGCGGCCGGACGGGCCCCTGGAGCAAACGGGCATGAGTCGCGTCCGCTGCGGACAGGGTGATGGCGACATCGCTCTGTCCTTTGACGTTTAAGGGGGGACCATGGCCGCCGAACGTCACCGCGTGATCGCCGACCGCGTCAGACGCCTGGGTACCGAGACCGCCTTCGCGGTGTCCGCGGAGGCCGCGGAGTGGGCGAGCCGTGGGCACAAGGTCTATCCGTTCCACATCGGCGATCTGGACCTGCCGACGCCGGCGAACGTCGTGGCCGCGACCGAGAGGGCGATCGCCGACGGCAAGACCGGCTACTGCCCCAACGCCGGGATCCCGGCGCTGCGCGAGGCGCTGGCCGCCGACGTCGGCGCCTCGCACGGGCTCGAGCTGGGGCCGAAGAACGTCGTCATCGAGCCCGGCGGCAAGCCCGTGATCGGCAAGTTCATCCTCGCGCTCATGAACCCGGGCGACGGCGTCCTGTACCCTGACCCGGGCTACCCGATCTACGAGAGCCAGATCGAGTTCCACGGTGGCATCGCCCAGCCCTACGGCTACGTCGAGGGCTCCGGGAACTTCGAGCTCGACTTCGAGGCGCTGGAGCGGCAGGTCACGCCGGCCACTCGACTTCTCATCTTCAACAACCTGCAGAACCCGACCGGCGCCGAGAGCTCGCCCGCGGAGCTCGAGCGCGTGGCCGAGTTCGCGCTCCGCCACGACCTCACGGTGCTCAGCGACGAGGCCTACTGGGACATGCGCTACTCGGGCGCGAGCCGCTCGATCGCCTCGTTTCCCGGCATGGCCGAGCGCACCGTCATCCTCTACACGTTCAGCAAGAAGTTCGCCATGACGGGCTGGCGCCTCGGCGCCGCCATCGCGCCCACGGAGATCGCCGAGGTCATCGCCAAGCTCAACGTCAACGACGAGAGCTGCTCCAACCACTTCGTCCAGTACGGCGCGCTCGAGGGGCTCACCGGCGATCAGGGCGGCCCGCGGGAGATCGTCCGCGTCCTCAAGCAACGCCGTGACGCCTGCGTCGACCTGCTCAACGGGATCCCGGGCGTGAGGTGCTTCCGCCCGGAGGCGACCTTCTACCTGTTCCCCAACGTGACCGGCCTTATGGAGCGCAAGGGCCTGAGGACCTACGACGAACTGCGGCGCGCGGCGCTGGAGCAGACGGGCGTGAGTTTCTGCACCCGTCTGCACTTCGGCCGCGCGCTCCCCGGCGAAGCCGAGTACTACGCGCGCTTCGCCTACTCGGGCATCCCCGTCGCCGAGATCCACGAGGGTCTCGGCAAGCTGAAGGAGTGGGCGCAGACATGAAGCAGGCACAGACACGAGCGGGACGACGAGACCGGCGAGCGAAGGGACGCATCCGATGAGCGAGCTCGACCGGACCCCGTTCCACAGTCGGCACGTCGCGCTCGGTGCGAAGATGGTCGACTTCGGCGGCTGGGAGATGCCGGTGCAGTACCCCGCCGGCATCATCGCCGAGCACCTGGCGACGCGCAGCGGTGCCGGCCTCTTCGACGTGTCGCACATGGGGCGCTTCACGCTCCGCGGTCCCGGCGCCCTGCCCTTCCTGCAACACGTGCTCACCAACAACGCCGCAGCGCTCGACCTCCTCCAGGCGCAGTACACGATCATGCCCACAGAGACCGGCGGCGCCGTCGACGACGCTTACCTGTACCGCTTCCGCGAGGGCGAATACCTGCTCGTCGTCAACGCCGCCAACCGCATCAAGGACTGGAGTCACTTCGAGGAGCACCTGGCGGGCATCCCCGACGTCGAGCTCACCGACGAGACCGGCGAGATCGCGATGCTCGCGCTGCAAGGCCGGTCCAGCCGCGACATCCTCGCCGGCCTCATCGAGACCGGCGCGCTCCCGGACCCGTTCCGCAACGAGCTCAGCATCGCGGCGCTCGCTCTGCCGGATCCGGGCGGCGAGAAGCCACGGCTGGTCGAGACGCGCATCGGCCGGACCGGCTACACCGGCGAGCCGCTGTGCTTCGAGCTGTTCGTCGCAGCCGAGCATGGTCCGGCCCTGTGGGACGCGCTCGTGGGAGCGGGCGCCGCGCCCGTGGGACTCGGCGCCCGCGACACGCTGCGGCTCGAGGCCGGACTGCCCCTCTACGGCCACGAGCTCGGTCGCGACCCGGACGGCGGCGAGATCCCCATCATGAGCTGCCCGCTGGCGACGTTCGCGGTCAGCTTCTCGCAGCTCAAGGGCGACTACATCGGCCGCCCGGCGCTCGAGCGTCAGCACGCCGCCTATGGACTCATCCTCAAGCGCGACTACTCGCTCCTGCGCGACCTGCCCAAGCTCACGCGGCCGGTCGCCGTCACCGGGCGCGGCATCGCCCGCGAGGGCGCCCCCGTTTATCGCGACGGCGAGCAGGCTGGCTGGGTCACGAGCGGCACCATGGTCCCCTATTGGGGCCTCAAGGGCGAAGGCCTCTGCTCCACGACCACGGAGGAGCACGCGATGCGCTCGATCGCGCTCGCCTACGTGGACAGCCGCATCGTCGAGGACGACGAGGTGGAGATCGACGTGCGCGGCAAGCGCGTGCCGGGCCTCGTCGTCCCCTATCACCTGCGCAGCGACGCGCCGCCCTGCGCTCGCGCCATCGTGTGGGACTACACGCCGCAGCTCACCGAGCTCGAGGGCGGCGAAGCCGGCGAGAAGGCCCTGAGGCTGCTCGCCGGCGCCATCGCGAACCACGTCTGGCGCCAGGACGAGTGCATCGACCTGATCCCGAGCGAGATGACGGCGTCGCCGATGGCCCGGCTGCTGTCTATCACCGACCCGGCCTTCCGCTACGCCGAGCACAAGAAGACGGAGGCCTTCTATGACCTCGAGGTCTTCTACTACCAGGGGACGGAGTTCATCCACGAGGTCGAACGCCTGCTCGTCAACGAGTTGCGCGCGTACCTCGGCTGCCCCGAGGTGGAGACGCGCGTCGTCAGCGGCCAGATGGCCAACACCGCTGTGTTCAGCGCTCTGGTGGACTATCTCAACCGCGCCGACCGCAAGGCCGAGCCGCGCCGCATCGGCAAGGTGCTCAACAACCACATCGCGCGCGGCGGTCACTTGAGCGCGCAGCCCATGGGCGCCCTGCGCGACTACGTCGCCCGCGACCCGCGCACCGAGATGCCCGCGGTCGTCGACATCCCGGTCCTGGCGGAGAACCCGTACAAGGCGGACGTGCCGGCGCTCCTCGACCTCATCGAGAAGGAGCGCCCCGAGCTCATCATCCTCGGCAAGAGCATGGTGCTGCACCCGGAGCCGGTCTACGAGGTGCGCACGTTCCTCGACGAGGCCGGGGTCGACGCCGTGCTCATGTACGACATGGCGCACGTCCTCGGCCTGGTCGGGCCGCACTTCCAGCAGCCGTTCGCGGAGGGCGCCGATATCGTCACCGGCTCGACGCACAAGACGTTCTTCGGCACCCAGCGCGGCATCATCGGCGCCCGCTGGCAGGAGCCCGAGGAGCGTTACGACCTGTGGGAGGCGATCGAGCGCCGCGCCTTCCCCGGCTCGGTGAGCAACCATCACCTCGGCACGCTGGTCGGCCTGCTCATGGCGGCCTACGAGATGAACCACTTCAAGGACGCCTACCAGCAGGCCGTCATCGGCAATGCCAAGGCCTTCGCCGTGGCCCTCAAGGACGCGGGGCTGGACGTTGCCGGGGACTCGGCGGTGGACTTCACGGAGACACATCAGGTCGTCGTCCGGGTCGGCTACGGCAAGGGACCCGAGGTCGCCGGGCTGCTCGAGGAGAACGGCATCATCTGCAACTACCAGGCGGCGCCCGACGAAGAGGGCTTCACCGCGTCGGGCGCCCTGCGTCTCGGCGTCGCCGAGATGACGCGCTTCGGCATGGGCCCCGGCGACTTCGCCGAGGTCGCCGCGCTGATGGCGGCGGTCATCAACGACGGGGCCGCCGTGTCGAAGGGCGTCAAGGCGCTGCGCTCGCAGTTCACCGAGCTCGGCTACTGCTTCACTGGACCCGAGTTCGATCCGCTGGTCCAGCGGCTGCACGGACTGATCTGAAACGGCGTTCGTCGCGCAGCGTCGCGCGGCGAGTCGATGAGAGGAGCGGGGACATGGCATTGAGCTTCGGGCCCAGGCGCGCGAAGTACTTCGAGATCGAAGCGCCGGCGGACGGGCACGGGCCCCTTTCCACCGCCGACCTCGCCCACTTCGAGAAGCTCGACCTGATCTACCGGTCTCTCTGCGCCCTCCTCTTCAACTACGTGCCCACGTCCGGCCATCCGGGCGGCTCCATCTCGTCGGGGCGCTTCGTCGAGGCCATCCTCTTCGACTCGGCCGAGTACGACCTCGCCGACCCCGATCGCGACGACGCCGACATCGTCTCCTACGCGGCCGGTCACAAGGCGATGGGCCTCTACGCACTCTGGGCGCTGCGCGACGAGATCGCGCGCGTGGCGGGACGCGGCAGCCTGCTGCCCGCCGGCCACCGCCAGCGGCTGCGTCTCGAGGATCTGCTCGGCTTCCGCCGCAATCCCATCACCGACACGCCGCTCTTCCGCGCCTTCGGCGCGCGGGCGCTCGACGGTCACCCCACGCCGGCGACGCCGTTCGTGCGCCTCTCGACCGGCGCATCGGGTGTCGGCATGGCCAGCTCCATCGGCCTCGCCTTCGGCGCCCGCGACTACTACGGCGCCGGCGCCCCCCGCGTGCACATCATCGAGGGCGAGGGCGGCCTCACGCCCGGCCGCGTTGGCGAAGCGCTGGCCGCGGCCGGCACCGCATCGCTCGGCAACGTGCTCGTCCATCTCGACTGGAACCAGGCGTCGATCGACAGCGAGAAGGTGTGCCGCGACGGGGACGTCCCCGGCGACTACGTGCAGTGGGACCCGCGGGAGCTGTTCTACCTGCACGACTGGAACGTGATCGCGGTGGCCGACGGCTTCGACTTCCAGCAGGTCGTCGCGGCCCAACGGCAGGCGCTCGCGATCGGCAACGGCCAGCCGACGGCGATCGTCTACCGCACCGTCAAGGGCTGGAAGTACGGCGTCGAGGGCAAAGCGTCGCACGGCGCCGGCCACAAGCTCTGCTCGGAGGGCTTCTACGAAGCCGTCGCCGAGCTCACCGAGGCCGGCGCTACGTCGCTGCCTGAGTGCGGGCCGGGCGACCGACGCTGCCTGCAGTCCGAGCGCGGCGACGCCGTCCGCGAGGAGTGCTTCTGGGCGGCGCTCGAAGTAGTGCGGGCGGTCATCGACGAGAACCGCCCTGCCGTGGAGGCGCTCTCCGGCCGGCTGCGCGCCTCCCGCGAGCGACTCTACGCACGCGCTCGCCGTCCACGCGCGGATGCGCCGCGAGTGGACGCCGTGTACGCGGCGGCGGCCGAGGGAGCCGCGCGGATCCCGGACGAGCTACGCCTTGCGGCCGGCTCGTCCGCCACGCTGCGCGGCGAGCTCGGCCGCAGCCTCAGCCACCTCAATCAGGCCTCTGGCGGCGCCCTGCTCGCCGCCGCCGCCGACCTGCTCGGCTCCACCAGCCTGAGCGCCGTCGGTGATGGCTTCCCCCCCGGGTTCTGGAACGCCGACACCAATCCGAGCTCGCGTCTGCTCGCCACCGGCGGGATCTGCGAGGACGCCATGGTAGGCATCCTCTCCGGCATCTCCGCCTTCGGCCACGCACTTGGCGTGGGCTCCTCCTATGGCGCCTTCCTGGCGCCGCTCGGGCACATCGCAGCGCGGCTCCACGCGATCGGCGCACAGGCTCGGAGCGCCGTGTCCGGCGAGCCGTACAAACCGATCGTGCTCGTCTGCGGCCACACCGGCCTCAAGACCGGCGAAGACGGGCCCACGCACGCCGATCCGCAGGCGCTGCAGCTCCTGCAGCAGAACTTCCCGCTGGGCACGGCGATCTCGCTCACGCCCTGGGACCCGCAGGAGCTCTGGCCGCTCACAGCCGCGGCGCTGGCCGCCCGCCCGGCGGTGATCTCCACCTTCGTCACGCGCCCCAGCGAGACGGTGCTCGACCGCGCCGCGCTGGGGCTCGCTCCAGCTGAGGACGCCGCCGCCGGACTCTACGTCCTGCGGCGGCCCTCCGGCGTTCCCGACATCACCATCGTCCTCCAGGAGAGCGCCGTCACATATGCGTTCCTCGAGGAGGCGCTGCCTTTGCTGGCCGATGCGAGCGTGGACGCGCTGGTCTACTACGTCGCCAGCGCCGAGCTCTTCGACCTGCTGCCGGCCGAGGAGCGTCTCGCGCTCTTCCCCGAGGAGCGCGCCCGCGAGGCGTTCGGCGTCACCGGCTTCACCTTGCCGACGCTCTACCGCTGGATCCACTCGCAGGAAGGCCTCGACGCGGCGCTGCACCCGTATCGCAAGGGCCACTACCTGGGCAGCGGCCAAGGCGAGGCCGTGCTCGCGGAAGCCGGCCTCGAAGGGGAGAGCCAGTTCCGCGCGATCAGGGCCCATCTCGACCGGCGGGCGCGCTAGGCCCGGGGGCCGGAGAGCGCGCCGGGAACCGGCGCCAAGCTTCCCCGGGGCCCGCATCGGGTATCCACTGCCCATGGATCCTGACGCCCCGCAGTGCAGCGTGGATTTCGCGCGGCTCGCCGACCCGATGAAGGACGTCATCACCTGCGAGCGCGGCGGGATGGTGTTCGACGGCGTCGACGTGGCCGGCATGGCCGAGACGACGCCGACGCCGTTCTTCCTGTTCAGTGCCGCCCAGATCGACCGCAACATCGCGGCGTTGCGCGACTCGTTCCGCGAGTATCACCCGGCGACGCGCGTCTTCTACGCCAGCAAGGCGTGCTCCAACCTGTGGTTCCTCGACCGCGTCCGGCGCGCCGGCATCGACGTCGAGGTGAACTCGGGCGGTGAGCTCTGGAAGGCGCGCCGCGCCGGGTTCGAGCCGCGGCGGATCATCTTCAACGGCGTCGCCAAGACGCGCGCCGAGGTGGCCGCGGCGCTCGAGGGACCCATCGAAGCTCTCGTCGTCGACTCCGTCTTCGAGTTGCGGCGGATCGCCGACGTCGCGGCCGACCTGCGCAAGCAGGCCCGTGTGGCCCTCCGCGTCGACCTCAACGTGGCCAGCGAGACGCACCCCGGCCTGCGCACAAGCAAGGGCGCCAAAGCCGGCATCGACGTCAACGAGGCGCTCGGCGCCTTCGGCCTCGCCGCGCAGTTGCCCAACATCGACCTCGTCGGCATGCACTATCACATCGGCTCGCAGATCACGCGCGTGGAGCCGTACATCGAGGCGCTCGGGGCCGCGCTTGCGCTCCTGACGCGCATCGAGACGGCGCACGACATCCGCCTCGAGCACCTCAACATCGGCGGCGGTTTCGCCATCCCCTACTACGATCGCACCGGCGACGAGCCGGACACCTACTTCGAGGCGCCGCACACACTCGAGGGCTACGCGCGCGAGATCGGCGGGCGCGTGCACGCGGCCCACCCGGACCTCCAGCTCTACCTGGAGCCGGGGCGCGCCATCGCCGGCAACAGCGCCATCCTGGTGAGCCGCGTGGAGGCCGAGAAGACGAAGCTCGTCGAGGCCGCCCACGGTCGCATCTCGCGCGAGGACTGGCTCATGATAGACGCCGGCTTCAACACGATCCTCGAGCACTCGAGCTACCACTGGTACTTCCGCGCCGTCGTCGCCAACCACTGCAGCAAGCCGACGGTGCGGCCGTTCCGCATCGGCGGCCCGCTCTGCGACGGCGGCGACGTCTACGCCGGCGACCCCGGCTCTGACTACCGCTACCTGCCGACCTGCACCAAGGTCGGCGACGTGATCGCCTTCTTCGACGTCGGCGCCTACTCGCTCGAATGCATGAGCGCCTACAACGGCCGCGACCAGGCGGCCGCCTACCTGATCGATGAGAGCGGCGTGCGCGAGATCGCCGCCCGCCGCACCGTCCAGGACTTCGTCGACAACGAGCACTTCGGCGAGGGCGCCGCGAGGGAGTGATCGCCCGGCGGCGCTCCGCCGCCCGCAACCTGGCGCCCTACGCCGGGTCCGGCGCGAGCCGCGGGCCCACCCGAGCTCCGCAGAATCTGCGGTGGCTGATCTCCTTCCCGTTCTCCCTCCCGATTGCTCGTCTCTTCGCCGCAGAATATCCTTCGGATACATTGACTCGACGGATGTTCTGCGGCCAAGCTGGTCTCAGAGAGGTGGACTACGGAGGCTTCCTTGGACGCTCTCGATCGCGAGATCCTCGCCGCCCTTCAGCACGACGGGCGGCAGACCAACGCTCACCTCGCCGCGCAGCTCGGACTCTCGGCATCGGCGACCTTGGAACGCGTGCGCAGACTCGAGCGCGACGGCCAGGTCCGCGGCTACCATGCCGACGTGGCGCCGCAGGCCCTCGGCGTCGGCCTGCAGGCCTTCGTCGCCGCGGAGCTTCACGCGCACAGCCGCGGACACATCGAGGACTTCGAGCGTGGCATCATCGCAGTCGAGGGCGTTCGCACCTGCTACCACATCACCGGCCGCTTCGACTATCTCCTGCACGTCGCCGTCCGCGACCTGGAGCACCTCGGGCGACTCATCAAGACCGACATCGCTTCCGTCCCCGGCGTGGCCAAGCTCGAGACTCTGCTCGTCCTGACCGAGGTCAAGGCGGATGCAGGCTGGCCGGTCTTCAGCAGCGACGACTGATCGCCTCGTCGCGGGCGCTCCGCGCGTGCCGGACGACAAAGGAGGCACACCATGACCGACCGCGAGACGATGCGCAAGCGACTCAGGATCCGCCCGGAAGACATCGCCGCTGCAAGCGACTTCCTGGCGAGCCCGGACAACCGCTTGATGGACGGCCTCTTCGACCTCATCGACAAGTACGGCGGCGTCGACGCGATCAACCGCGACGCCGCCGAGGCCGGCCGCCTCGAGGCCCGACTGGCGCGCCTCCGCGAGGAGCGCTCCCCGTTCCTCGGCGGCCTCGATTGGCTTGAGGAGCAGCGCGACTCCGGGGCCTTCGTGACGCTGCCGGAGTACCGGCGCAGCGTCCTCGGCGCCGCCGCCGCCGACACACCCCTCGACGAGCACAACGCCGTCACGCTCGAGATCAGCGCCCTGCAGTACTTCCCCTGGCTGATCGAGGAGGCGCGCCAGGCGATCAAGCGCCGCGAGCTCATGCCCGCGCGCTACATCCGCGTCCGCAGCATCTCCGAGCAGACCGCGCCCGGCGAGGACATCCTCGCGGTGGCGGCGGCGATGCAGATCATCGGCGCGACCCATGTAGAAACCCTCGATACGCGCGGCATCGACGGCAGCAACGTCCACCTTGGCGGGCCGGAGACGATCACCGGCTACTTCGGCGGCATCGGTCAGCCCAACGACTACCCGCTCAGGTGGGCAGATGAGTACCTTGGCGTCCTTACTAAGTACGGCATCCGTCAGGCGCTCAACGTGAACAGCGGGACCATCCTGATCTCGCTCCTGATGCACCGGCTCGGCATCGAGAACGAGTTCAAGGTCTCGGTGTTCATGGGCGTCGACAATGCTTGGTCAGTACTGTGGCTGCTCCTCGGCGCCCGCCTACTCGCCGCCGGCGACGGCTCGACGAGCATGGTCGGCCTGAACCTCTCCAATTCGGTCGACGTCCCTACGCTCCTGGCGGACGCCGACGTGCGCCGCGGACTGGGCCTTGAGGACGACGTGCGCTTCGAGCATCACGTCACTGAGACGGCCAGGTCGATCGTGCGGCAGCCCTACGACCGCCGCGCCGATATCGTCGCGGCCGCGGCGACCGTCCCCAACATCTCCGCCAAGCACGAGGGTGGCGACCCATCGGTCGAGGCACTCCGTGAGCACCCCAGCGACATCCTGGACTACTTTCTGCCGAAAGCGCAGATCGAGCGCGATGGCCTCATGCCGGCGCTCCTGCGGAACTACCTCGACAAACACGACGCCGTGAACCACACCGCCGCAGAGCTGACTCGAGCCGGCATCGGCGTCAAGGCCGCGGAGTCCCTCCACGCACCCGCGCTTGTGGGCGCCGCCGCCCGCTAGGCAGCACGGTCCTTGCAGGGCGGCGCCCGGCCCAGCAACGAAGAAGGGCCCGCGCGGCGTCTGCCGCGCGGGCCCTTTGACTGCCTGAGTCGGCGGGCGACCCTCGTCAGCGTCGGGTGTCGCTACGTCACCACACCCGACGTTGCCCGGCTGCGTCCGTCAGTCCGCGTCGATCTCTTCGTCCGTGGCGCCGCTCTCGCTGACGACCATGCGGGCGATGGCGCTCACGACGTCGCCCTCGCGCATGTTCATCACCCTGACGCCCTGGGTGGCGCGGCCGTGCCGGCTGATGCCGTCCGCCCGCACCCTGATGACGACGCCGTCGCGGCTCTGCAGCATGATCTCGTGGTTCTCGCGCACGACCTTGACGCCGACCAGGTAGCCCTTGCGGTCGGTGAGCGCGATGGTCCTCACGCCGATGCCGCCACGCCCGGTGATGCGGTACTCACTGATCGGCGTGCGCTTGCCGAAGCCGTTCTCGGTGATCACGAAGAGATCGCTGTCGTCCCGGGCGATGTCCATGCTGATGACCTCGTCGCCCTTGCGCAGCTTCATGCCGCGCACGCCCGAGGCGTTGCGCCCGATGGGGCGCGCGTCGGCCTCGTGGAAGCGGATCGCCTGCCCAAGGCGGCTGATCATCATCACGTCGTCGTCGCCGGAGGTGTTGCGCACCGCCAGGAGCTCGTCGTCATCGCGGATGTCGATGGCGATGATGCCGTCGCTCTTGCGCGGCGTGTTGTAGCTGGCGAACAACGTCTTCTTCACCACACCCAGCTTGGTGCCGAAGATGAGGTACTTGCCGTCGCTCTCTCCGAAGTTGCGCGTGTTGATGACGGCGCAGATCTTCTCGTCCTGACGCAGAGGGAGGAGGTTGACGATGTGCTTGCCCTTGGCGTTGCGCCCGGCCAGCGGCAACTCGTGCACCTTGAGCCGGTACACCTTGCCCACGCTGGTGAAGAACAGCAGGTAGTTGTGCGTGCTGGTGATGAAGAGGTGCTCGACCTCGTCTTCTTCCTTGAGGTCCATCCCCGCCACGCCGATGCCGCCGCGCTTCTGCTGGCGGTACGTGGCCACCGGGATCCGCTTCACGTAGCCGGTCTTGGTGATCGTGATCGCCATCTGCTCCTCGGCGATGAGGTCCTCGAGGTCGATCTCGCCCTCGTCCGGCACGATCTCGGTGCGGCGGTCGTCGTTGTAGAGGCGCTTGATCTCGGTGAGCTCACTCTTGATGACGCTGAGGACAGCGCCCTCGTCGCCGAGAAGCTCGCGCAGTTCCTTGATGCGGGCGAGCAGGCCGGCGTGCTCTTCCTTGACTTTGCCGCGCTCGAGTCCGGTGAGCTTCTGGAGCCGCAGGTCCAGGATGGCCTGTGCCTGCGGCCGCGTGAGTTCGAACGTGTCCATGAGGGACTCGCGGGCGGTATCCCCATCGGGCGCCTTGCGGATGATGCTGATGATCTGGTCGAGGTTGTCGAGCGCGACGAGCAGGCCCTCGAGGATGTGGGCCCTGGTCTCTGCCTTGTCGAGCTCGAACTTGGTGCGCCGGATGACGATCTCTTTCTGGAAGGCGATGTACGCGCGCAGCATCTCGGGCAGCGTGAGCGTGCGCGGTACCCCGCCGACCAGCGCGATGTTGATGATCCCGAAGGTCGTCTGCATCTGGGTGTGCTTGTAGAGCTTGTTGAGCACGACCATCGGGATGGCCTCACGCTTGAGCTCGATGACCAGACGCATGCCGGCGCGGTCCGACTCGTTGCGCAGGTCGCTGATCTCGGTGATCTTCTTGGTCTTGACCAGGTCGACGATGTTGTCGATGAGCGCCGCGCGGTTGACCTGATAGGGCAGCTCGGTGACGACGATGGCGCTCCGGTTGCCCTTGAGTTGCTCCGTGTGTGCCTTGGCGCGGACGCGGACGCGGCCGCGGCCGGTGCGATAGGCCTCTTTGTAGCCGCCGGTGCCGAGGATGACGCCGCCGGTCGGGAAGTCCGGCCCCTGGATGAACTCCATGAGCGCGTCGGCGTCGGCGTCCGGGTTGTCGATCTGGTGCATGATCGCGTCGACGACCTCGCCAAGATTGTGCGGCGGGATGTTGGTCGCCATGCCGACGGCGATGCCGTTGGCGCCATTGACCAGCAGGTTCGGGATGCGTGTCGGCAGCACGGTTGGCTCGACCGTCGTGTTGTCGAAGTTCTCGACGAAGTCGACAGCGTCCTTATCGATGTCGGCCAGCAGCTCTTCGGCAATGGCCGCCAGGCGGGCCTCGGTGTATCGGTAGGCCGCCGGCGGGTCGCCATCGACCGAGCCGAAGTTACCCTGTCCGTCGATCAGCGGATAGCGCATCGTCCACGACTGCGCCAGCCGAACCAGGGCGTCATAGACGGCGCTGTCGCCGTGCGGATGGTACTTCTTCAGCAGTTCGCCTACGGTGCCGGCGCACTTGGAGTGCTTCTTGTTGTGCAGCAGGCCCATGTCGTGCATCGCGTACAGGATGCGCCGGTGCACCGGCTTCATGCCGTCGCGCACGTCGGGCAGCGCGCGGCCGATGATGACCGACATGGCGTAATCCAGGTAGGAGCGCCGCATCTCCTCTTCAATGTTGATCGGCACGATATTGGCCGCGCCCGTCGGGCCGCCGCCGTCACCGCCGCCCGGAGGAGGAGTAAGGGGAAGTTGCGGATTGTTGTCGTCTGCCATTGCTTCTCAAATCTTCTCAGGCCGTCGAGCCGACCTGTCGTGCCGTCAGTCGAAACCAAGGCTGCTCATGCGTTTCCCGGCGCTGTCGAGCGCCTGGGAGCGATCCGGACGATTCCGGCTAAGTGTATGCTTTTACTGATATTTAAAGCCCAAAGCAGCACTCTTAATTATAGCACGGCAGGGCCCTGAATGCCGAGCCGAACGCGCAGGGTTGAACCCAGCCCTGCATACTCGTTAGACTCTCAACATGGGCCTTGGCCACGACCACTCAGGACACAGTCACCAGCGCACCGGACGCGTGCTGCGGGTCTCGCTCGCCGTCACATTCGTCTACATCGTGGTGCTGATCGTCGCCGGCCTGCGGGCCAACAGCCTGGCCCTGCTGTCGGAGGCCGCGCACAACGTCTCGGACTTCCTGGCGCTGGCCCTGTCGCTGCTGGCGGTTTATTTCCAGATGCGTCCGCCGAGCGCGACCAAGACCTTCGGCTACGACCGCGCGGGCGTGCTGGCTGCCTTCGTCAACTC